>Ga0153924_1000152_pt1 | contig 46203 bp, 51 predicted proteins | sample TSNJ008MetaG_FD_104709 | JGI IMG/M metagenome (GOLD analysis project Ga0153924, IMG submission 104709) | Attine ant fungus gardens microbial communities from New Jersey, USA - TSNJ008 MetaG | ecosystem: Host-associated > Fungi > Mycelium > Unclassified | place: USA: New Jersey, Wharton State...
CACCGAAGCGACCGGAGCCGGGATCTTCGACGAGCTGGAGGAGACGGTGTGCACCGTCGGCGTCGACGCCTGGGCGGAGGAGATGCCGAACGCGGCACCACCGAGCACGAGCGCACCGGTGGTGGCGAGGGTGATCGAGGTCTTGAGGCTCTTGCGCATGGTGTTCATTCCTTTGCTGTGATCGCGCTCGGCGCGAATTCCCTGAAAGCGCGCCGAACACACCCCGTGCGAGGGTGGAGAACCAGCGATGTGCGGCTGGTGAGCGCTCCGGGTGTTCCCCGGTTGTTGCAGGTGATTCGGCACCCTCGGCCGACCGGTTTGGTCGAGTTCGGGAAATCGTTCGATCAGAGTTCGACGGACGCCAACGACCGCGCTGCACCGTGCAGTCGGACCTCGACCGACGCGATCGATCCGAGCGGCACGTCCGTCGCCGCCGCGAGCCCCGTCGCACGCTCGCCCGTCGCGCTCCACGACGCGACGGTCTCGTCGGTGCCGTCCTTCCGCACCACCACGAGGTCGTACATGACCGCGCTGCCCGTGCCCCAGTCGCGGCCGCCGTACTCGCACCCCCAGTCGAACCGGGTGCCCCACGCCTTGCCCGTCACGTCGAGGTCCACCGTCAGCCCGGATCCCGACGACATCGCGTAGCGCTCCCCCGCCTGCGGCACGGAGGACGACAGCGGCGGAGCCGCGGGCGACCCCGGCGAACCGGCTCCCGTCCCGACCGCGACGCCGCCGAGCACCGCCGCGACGACGGCCAGCCCCGCTGTGGACGCGACCAGCACCCGGCGACGGCGCCGGCGGGTGCGGACGCGGTGCGCGACCACGGCGAGCGAGTGCTGCGGGGCCGGGTCGGGCCTCCCGTCCGGTTCTGCGATCGCCACCGCATCGTCGGCCGGCAGCCGCCCCAGGAGCCCCGGCATCCCGGCCAACTCCGCGACGGCGGCGCGGCACGCGGCGCACGTCTCCAGGTGCCGCTCGTACTCGAGCCGCTCGTCGGTCGGCAGCGAACCGAGCACGTACGCGGCGTCCCAGTCCCGGTAGCGGTCGTCGGTCATCGGGTCACCCCTCGTTCCTGCAGTGCGAGCCGGAGCGCGCGGAGGCCGTAGTGCAGCCGCGACTTCGCGGTGCCCTCCGGGATCCCGTGGCGTCGGGCGATCTCGGGCACGGTGTGGCCGAGCCAGTACGCGTCGACGACGACCCGTCGGTGTTCCGGCGAGAGGCCGGCGAGCGCGTCCGCGACGACGATCCCGTCGAGGACGGCGTCCGTCCGGTCGGGCTGGACCTCGTCGACGGGCAGGTCGGAGCCGACCTCGCGGCGGCGCCGGGCGGACCGCGCATCGTCGACGACGAGGTTCCGCGCGACCGTGAACAACCACGCACGGGCGGCATCCGCGTCGCGCTCGAGCACCGCGGGCCGCTGCCAGGCGCGCACGAGGGTCTCCTGGACGACGTCCTCGGCGAGCGCCCGGTCCGTCGTGAGGTGCAGCACGTACCGCCGGAGTGCGTCCCCGTGCTCGGCGTGCAGTGCCGTCAGGAGCTCGTCGGCGGGCCGGGCGTCCACGGTCACCGCGCCAGCTCGACCGAGAACTCGACCGCACCGTCGTCGTCGACCCGCACGAAACCGAGGTCCGGCGCCTGCACGCCGTAGTCCGCGAACGTGATCGGCACCGAGCCCGCGACCTGCACATGACCGTCCCGGTCGACACCGAGCTGCGCGTCCGCCGTCACGGCCTTCGTGACGCCGTGCAGGGTGAGCTCGCCGCGCAGGGCGACGTCGGGGGACGTCCCGGCGAGCGCCGCGCGCACGTCGACGGGCGTGGTCACCCGGAACGTCGCCGTCGGGAAGCGGTCCGTCTGCATCGCGGTCCCGCGGAAGTAGTCGTCGCGGGCGGACTCGGGCGTGCTGATCGACGCGACCTGCACCGTCACCGTGGCCGCCGTGAGGGACCCGTGCGCCACGGTGGCCCGGGCTTCGACGTCCTTCGTGCGTCCGGTCACGGTCACATCCTGGCCCCGGAGGACCTCGTGCACCCGGTACCCCGCAAACCCGGTGGACGTCGAGGTCCACGTGCCGTCCGCCTCGGTCGCGCTCAGAGTGGCGTCTCCGGTCGGCGCGAGCGAGGGCGCTGCGTCCGCAGCACTGTTCACGAGGTTCGCGTAGACGATCGGGCCGCCGATGACGCCCGCGGCGCCGACGACGACCACACCGGCGGCGATGCCGAGCAGGACCTTCGTTCGTCTCTTCACACCCGGTCAACGAGGCAGGTCGCCGGATCGTTCGATCCGGGTCGGGATCGAACGATCCGGCCCGTCGTGCCGTGTCACCTCATGAGCGGATCCGTTCCAGCCGGGAGGCCCGGCCCGGGTCCGCAGGACAGGGGTCACCCCATGCGTTCCACACGTTCCACCCGTTCGGTCCTGCTGGTCGTCGGCGTCGCGTTCGGCGCGTTGGCCCTCGCGGGGTGTGCGTCGCAGTCGACGGCGTCGGCAGGTTCGTCGGCGTCTGCTGTGTCGGGCTCGTCTGCTTCGTCGTCGCCGTCCTCGTCTTCTTCTTCGTCGTCGTCCGGGGGCCTGTACGGGTCCGACGACAACGGCGGAGACAGCGGTGGCCACGGCGCCGACGACGGCATCGCGACCGCCTCGACCTCGCTCGGCACGGTCGTGGTCGACGGGAAGGGCATGACCGCGTACTTCTACGACCAGGATGCCAAGGGCTCGGGGAAGAGCACCTGCACCGGCGGGTGCGCCTCGGCCTGGCCGGCGATCGAGTCCGACGCCACCACCCCCTCGGTGTCCGGTGTCACCGGCACGGTCGGCACGATCATGGGTGTCGACGGGAAGCTCCAGGTCACCGTCGACGGGCGGCCGATCTACACGTACGCGGCGGACACGAAGGCCGGGGACGTCACCGGGCAGGGTGTTGGTGGGGTCTGGTACGCGGTGAACCCCGACGGCACCGAGCACCGCTGAGGCGCTGCTGGCCCATGATGGGACGGTGGACATCGTCATCGCCGGCTGCGGCGACCTCGGGATCGAGACCGGCCTGCGCTTCGTTGCGGAGGGGCACCGTGTGGTCGGGCTCCGGCGCCGGGGTGAACTCGTCCCCCTTCCGCTCGTCGGCCGGTCGGTGGACCTCCGGCACGAGGTCGCACCGATCGACCCCGGCACGGACGTCGTCGTCGTGGCCCTGGCGGCGGGGAGCCGTGACGTCGACGAGTACCGCGCGACCTACGTCGACGGGCTGCGGAACGTCCTGGACGGCATCGACGCGTCGGGGTCCGACGCGCGGGTGATCGTGGTGTCCTCCACTGCCGTGTACGACGTGGACGACGGCAGCACCGTCACGGAGGCGACCCCGGCGGTCGCCGCCACCCCGACGGCTGGTGTGCTGCTCGAGGCCGAGTCGCTGCTCCGCGAACGCGCTCCCGGTGCCCTGCTCGTGCGCCTGTCCGGGGTGTACGGCCCGGGCCGCGAGCGCCTGATCGACCAGGTCCGCTCCGGTTCTGCGCGCCTGGCACCGGGGGTCTCACCGCACACGAACCGGATCCACCGCGACGACGCCGCCGCCGCACTGGTGCACCTCGCGACACTGGACGAACCCGCGCCGACGTACCTCGTCACCGACGACGAACCCGCGCGGCTCGACGACGTGTACGCGTTCCTCGCCGCCGAACTCGGCGCTCCGGAGCCTCCCCGCGACGAAGACGCCGAGGCCTCCGGACGGCAGGGCGCCGGGAACAAGCGCCTGTCGAACGCCCTGCTCCGCTCGACAGGCTGGACCCCGCGCTTCCCGTCGTTCCGCGAGGGCTACCGCGCGGTGATCGCCGGCGAGGGCACCCGCCACCCCTGACCACCGGGGCGCAGACGCCTACTCACCGCCGTTGCCACGCACGAACTCAGCGAATCCCGGCATCGTGAACTGGAGCAGCCCGCGGTCCGCCGGTTGGATCAGTCCCTTGTCGATCAGTCGCGCCCTCGGCGCTGAGAGGCTGTTCGGTGTCGCGTGCATCGCCTGCGCCAACGTCGCCCGCGCGACAGACCCGGCACCGAGATCAGCCATGGCCCCGAGAAGACGACGTTCGAAGGCCGTGCATCCGGCCCATCGAGCTCGGAAGAGCGCTTCGAGGTCAGCCTGCATGACCGATCGACCGCGTTCGACCGCTCGGACGTCGACGACATGACCCGGGTCAGGGCGTCCGGCTGCGGTCCACGCCGCGTCCGCGATCAGCTGAACCGCGTACGGGTAGCCCTGGGCGATCGAGAGGGCGAGCTCGACTGCCTCCTCGGTCCATCTGACGCCGAGGGCGCGGGCCGGTCCGACGACGGCGATCTCCTCTGCTTCGCGTCCGAGCGTCCCGAGCGGTCGGTACGCGATTCGCTCACTGAACGTGACGACGGCGGCGATCCGCTCCGGTGCGCTCGGGAGCCCCGCAGCGAACACCGCAGCGGGGACGTCAACACCCTCCGCTTGCAGGTGTTGCCAGGCGTACACGAGGGTCCGCAAGCCGACTTCGTCCGCGGCTTGGATCTCATCGATGAGCACGACGACTCCGCCGACGCCATCGGTCTTGTCCCTGATGGCGGCTTCGAACGCTCGAGCGCCGCGGGGTTCGACACGTGGGCCGACGGAACGAGTACCGGAGACCTGCGCGAGCCCGGGCACACCGAGCGTCAGTTCGACCGACTCCAGGCGCCCCACGGACGCCCGGGCCCGGTCACCAGATGTCTCGGTGGCGGAAGCGAGCGCAGTGCAGATCTGGGCGACCAGGCCCGCCTCCTCACCCGCTGTCACCCACACCGAGAGCAGTCCGCGTGCCTCTGCCCGACGCTGGTACTCCCGCAACAGCGATGTCTTCCCGAAACCCCTCGGGGCGTGGTCGACGCGGATGCGGCCCACCAGCCGGCCCAGGTCCGCCAGAACCGACAGCCGTTCGTCGATCTCCGCCAGCTGAATCGCCCGTCCAGGTACCGCACGGGCTACCTCGCCAGGCGTGTATGGGCTGGGCTGCATGGTCTGCCTCCGGATGATTCGTTATGAATGGGCGCTTTCATAACGGATCATCCAGACCCCTGCGACTGCAGCCCGAATCCTCGGTATTTCCTAGTGGAACCGGTGGTCCTGGATCGTCATCCGGGGCCCGAACGCCGGCTTCCGGAAGCCCGAGCCCCCGATCAACCGCACGACCCGCTCCCGGTGCCCGCGCCAGGGTTCGAGGAGCTCGAGCATCCCGTCGTCGTCGACCGGCCCGCCGGTGAGTGCCCACCCGACGAGCGCCGGCACGTGGAAGTCCCCCACGCTCGGGGAGTCCGGGTCGCCGTGCGCACGCTGTGCCGTCTCGGCAGCCGTCCACTTCCCGATGCCCGGCACCGACTGCAGTCGCTCGGACACGACGGTCCCGCCGCGGCCCAGCGTCAGCGTTCGCTCGAGTGCGGGCGCGACCCGCATCGCCCGCATCACGGTGGCCGACCGCCCGGGTTCGATGCCGGCCCGGTGCCACTCCCAGCTCGGGATCCTGGACCAGGTCGCAGCGTCCGGCGGGACGAACATGTCCGCCGGGGCCGGTCCGGGGGCGGGCGTGCCGTACCGCCGGAGCAGGTACCGCCAGGCGCGCCAGGCCTGGCGCGAGGTCACCTTCTGCTCCATGATCGCCGGCACGAGCATCGCGACGACGGTGTTGGTGCGGAGCAGTCGGAGCCCGGGTTGCCGGTGCCGCGCGTCGGCGAGGAACGGGTGCCCCGAGACGTCGAGCGACGACCAGTCGTCGCCGCGGCCGAGCAGGTCGGGTGCGTGGGTGACGGCCCAGGCGGCACCGTCTCCCCACGCGGACACCGCGATCGTGGACGACCCCGCACGGCGCACGAGCACCGATGTCGGGCCGGCCGGTGTCCGGAGGGCGAGCCACGTGTCGGCACCGACCACGCGGAAGGCGGGGTCACCGGAGCCGCGCTGCAGGGGCCGGAGGGTCGCGCGGACGTCCACCGCGCCTCCAGGCCGGTAGAGCGTGTCCACGCGAGACGCGTCGTCCGGCGCGGCGACGGACGACGACGCGGCGGCAGCATGCAGGGACACACGGGGATGGTAATGCGGAACCACCGTCAGTCATGATGGGGGCAGTCCCCCACCACCCGACGACGGAGTTCCCATGCGCATCGGCATCCTCACCTCCGGAGGCGACTGCCCCGGCCTGAACGCGGTCATCCGCGCGATCGTGCTGAAGGGCATCGCGATCTACGGACACGACTTCGTGGGGTTCCGCGACGGTTGGCGCGGCGTGGTCGACGGCGACATCGTCCCGCTCGGTCGCAAGGACATCCAGGGCATCGCGAAGCAGGGCGGCACGATCCTCGGCACGAGCCGGACGAACCCCTTCGAGGGCCCGAACGGCGGCGTGGAGAACATCGAGAAGACGCTGGAGCGGCACGGCATCGACGCCATCGTCGCGATCGGCGGCGAGGGCACCCTGGCCGCGGCGAAGCGCCTGACCGACGCCGGCCTGAAGATCGTCGGCGTCCCGAAGACGGTCGACAACGACCTCGGCGCGACCGACTACACGTTCGGCTTCGACACCGCCGTCGCCATCGCGACCGAGGCCATGGACCGCCTCCGCACGACGGGCGAGTCGCACTCGCGCTGCATGGTGGCCGAGGTCATGGGCCGCCACGTCGGCTGGATCGCCCTGCACTCGGGGATGGCCTCGGGTGCGCACGCGATCCTGATCCCGGAGCAGAAGACGAGCATGGAGCAGATCGCGCAGTGGGTGCGTGCCGCCTACGACCGCGGCCGGGCTCCCCTGGTCGTCGTCGCCGAGGGCTTCGTCCCCGACCACGAGGACAACGCGCACACCGAGCGTGGGCTCGACGCCTTCGGGCGGCCGCGGCTCGGCGGTATCGGTGAACGCCTCGCGCCCCTCATCGAGGAGATGACGGGCATCGAGACCCGCGCCACCACCCTGGGCCACATCCAGCGCGGTGGGACGCCGACGGCGTACGACCGCGTGCTGTCGACGCGCCTCGGCCTGGCGGCCATCGACGCGGTCGTCGAGGAGCGGTGGGGCCGGATGGTCGCGCTGAGGGGCACGGACATCGTGCACGTCTCGTTCGACGAGGCACTCGGCGAGCTGAAGACCGTGCCGCAGGCCCGGTACGACGAAGCCGCCATCATGTTCGGATGAGCACTGCCGGGTAAGCAGGGCCGGGAGGCGCGGGGTAGCGTCCGTCTCGTGACCCGCGCAGTCCTCGTCTCCAGCTCCGCCCCGCCCACCGTCACCGAGGTCGACCTCGCCGACCCGGCCGAGGGCGAGGCCCTCGTCGACGTGACGTACTCGAGCGTCAACTACAAGGACGGCCTGGCGCTCGCCCGGAACCCCGGTGTGGCGCGGGTCGATCCCCTCGTGCCCGGCATCGACGTCGTCGGTCGGGTGTCGGCCCTCGGCCCGGGCGTGCACGACGTCGCGATCGGCGACCGTGTCGTGCTGAACGGTGCCGGGCTGGGCGAGACCCGGCACGGCGGCTGGGCGGAGCACGCCGTCGTCCCGTCCGGGTCGCTGGTGGTGCTGCCCGACGGCCTCGACGACTCCTTCGCCGCCGCGATCGGCACGGCGGGGTTCACCGCGATGCTCAGCGTGCTCGCGCTCGAGCGGTTCGTCGACCCGGGGGACGGTCCGGTGCTCGTGACCGGCGCGTCCGGCGGTGTCGGTACCGTCGCGATCGCGTTGCTCGCCGCCCGCGGGTACGAGGTCACCGCGTCGACCGGACGGCTCGCGAACGAGGACTCGCTCCGTGCCCTGGGTGCGGCCGCCGTCGTCGACCGGGCCACGCTGTCCGAACCCGGCAAGCCCCTGCAGCGTGCGGCCTGGGCGGGCGCGGTGGACAGCGTCGGTGGCGCCACGCTCGCGAACGTCATCGCTGCGACGCGGTGGGGCGGAGCGGTCACGGCGTGCGGCCTCGCGCAGGACGCCGCACTGCCGATGACGGTGATGCCGTTCATCCTGCGAGCGGTGTCCCTCCTCGGCATCAACTCGGTCGACGCACCGCTGCCGCTCCGGCAGCAGGCGTGGGACCGACTCGCGACCGACCTCGACCCGGCGGTGCTAACGGGGGTGGTGCGGACCGTGTCACTCGACGAGGCCGTGCGGGTGGGTCCGGAGGTCGTCGCGGGACGGGTGCACGGGCGGACCATCATCAGGGTTGATGCATGACATTCCATAATGCTAAGATTTCACAAGCGTTTGCATATTGACACGTTAGGATTGGAGTACAGAACACCTGACCCTGTGAGGAGTCCGGCATGCCGGTACCCAAGTCGACCGTCGAGAACTCGCCGCGGAAGCTCCTGCGAGACGTCGTGCTCGAGAAGATGCTCGCCGCGATCCAAGACGGCACCCTCCAGGCCGGCGAGCGCCTCAACGACGACGAGCTCGTGCAGTGGCTCGGAGTCAGTCGCACCCCGATCCGCGAGGCGATCGCCAAGCTCGTCGACTACGGCCTGGTCGAGATGGAGGCGAACCGGTACACCCGGATCGCGACGCCGAACGCCAAGCAGTACGACGAAGCGCTCCAGGTCTTCCTCGGCATCGCCGAGCTCGCGGTGCGGTGGTCGTTCCCGAAGCTCGACGAAACCGATCTCGCGCAGCTCGTGGACGTCCTCGAGAACCTCCGGGTCCACGCGGAGAACGAGGACCGCGCGACGAACGACGACATCTCCGACTTCCTCGAACTCCTGGTCCGCGTAGCCGACAACGAGCTGCTCGCGACGTTCACCACGTCGCTCGTGCCGCGCGCGAAGTTCCTCGCGCTGACCGCCGACGAGTTCATCTTCTGGGACGTCAAGCACGCCGTCGACCCCCTCGCCGCTGCGGCACGAGGTCGTGACGGCGAGGCCGGGGCCGCGGTCATGCGCTCACTCGCCCGTGCCGTCGACGACCACCTGAAGACGCTCCGCGCCGCTCGCGCATGAGTGGCGTCGGGCACGATGGGATCGTGACCGACGTCCTCATCCACGCCACCGGCGTCCGCGTGACCCGGTCCGGCCGGGACCTCCTGCACGACATCGACCTGACCGTCCGGCGCGGCGAGCACTGGGCACTCCTCGGGCCGAACGGTGCCGGCAAGTCGACGCTGCTCGCGGTCCTCGGTGCGAACAGCCACCCGACGGCGGGCACCGTCGAGGTGCTGGGCCGCCGACTCGGGCGGGTGGACGTCCGGGAGCTCCGCGAGCACATCGGGCACGTCGACCCGCGGCACCGCATGCTCTCGCCGCTGACGGTGCTCGAGACGGTGCTGACCGGGCTCACCGGGACGACCGACCTCATGATGCGGTGGACTCCGACGGACGCCCAGGTGGCCACGGCCGAGCGGCACATCGCCGACGTCGGGCTGACCGACCGGCTCGATGCCCGCTGGCCCGTGCTCTCCCAGGGTGAGCGCGGCCGGGCCCTGATCGCCCGCGCGCTGATGTCCGAGCCGCAGCTGCTCCTGCTCGACGAACCCGCCACCGGGTTGGACGTCGCCGCCCGGGAGCACCTGCTCGAGACCGTCGACGCGCTGCGGCACCGGCACCCCGAGCTCGGCAGCGTGATGGTGACCCACCACCTGGAGGACCTGCCGGCCTCGACCTCGCACGCGATGCTCCTGCGGGACGGCGCGTCGGTCGCGCAGGGCACCTCCGACGAGGTCATCACGTCGTCCGCGGTCTCCCACGCGTTCGACTTCCCCCTCGCGATCCTGCGCGCCGAGGGCCGCTGGGCCGCACGCCGCGCGTCGTAGCCGACCCGCGCGTCCAGGCAGCAGACGGCGACAGCGCGACCTGCTGACGGGGCGGTGGTGTCCCCTGTCCCACCCTCGGTGGTCCGGTCGGTACGCGGTTGTGCGTGGTGCTGCGTGCACCGTCGCCGGTGCGCGGTGCTGGGCTGCGTTGTGCCGGCTCGCGCCACGGCGCTGCCCGCTGCGCCACATGAGGACCGGATTGCCCGCCGGTCCGTCGGGTCCGTACCCGCCCCGGTCCGCCTACCGACGCACCGCCCCGTTCGTTCAGTCGGTCGGCTCCAGGAGCGCCACCTCCCAGTTGCTGCGCTGGATCGTCGCGTCGAGCTCGCGGAGTTCCTTCGCCAGGGCGTCCGCACGACTCCGCAGCTCGGCGGTGGGCAGGGCGGCGAACGTTCGGAGCTCGCTGCGGAGTTGTCGGTAGCCGCCACCACCGCCCGCGGTCGCGTCGGCGGCGCCGGTCACGAGCGAGTGCCGCAGCCGCAGGGCGTCCCGGCGTGCGAGGAGCGCGGTGACGGTGTCACCGGAGGCCAGCACGGTCGACGCGTTGGTCGCGTTGATGCGCGCGAGCAGTACCTCGAGTGCGTCGACGGCCTGCTCGGCCTCGGCCAGCAGGGCGGCGGCGTCCTCGTCGGGCTCCTCGCCCTCCTGGTAGCGGGCGTTGGCGGCGATCCGCGATCGGAGCTGCTCGATGCGCTTCTGCAGGTCCGCGCGTTCGATGAGCGCTTCAGCGAGTTGCATGTCGCCATCCAACCAGCGGACGGGAGGCACGGGCCGGGTCCGGCACAGGCCTGCCGTCGCGGGGACGGTCGGGTCTACGGCGTCGCGCTCGCGGCCGCCTTCGCCGCGGCCGGCAGCGCGTCGAGCACCCGGCCGACGGCGCGGTCGTCGTGGGCGGCGGTGACGAACCACGCCTCGAACACGCTCGGCGGCAGGGTGACCCCGGCGTCGAGCATCGCGTGGAAGAACGGCGCGTACCGGAACGCGTCCTGCGCGCGGACGTCGTCGTAGTTCCGGGGAGCGGTGTCGCTGAAGGCGAAGGAGAACAGGTTCCCGGCGTGCTGCACGGTGTGTGCGACGCCCGCGGCGGAGAGCGCCTCGCTGGTGGCGGTCGCGATGGTCGACGCCGTGCGGTCCAGGTGCGCGTACACGTCCGGGGTCGCGGCCCGGAGCGTGGCGGTGCCCGCGGCGACGGCGAGCGGGTTCCCGGACAGGGTGCCCGCCTGGTACACGGGGCCGAGCGGTGCCAGGTAGTCCATGACCTCGCGACGACCGCCGAGTGCGGCGAGGGGCATCCCGCCGCCGATGACCTTGCCGAACGTGATGATGTCGGGCTTCCAGCCGGCACCGTCCGGGACGACCTTGGACGCCTCGAGTCCCCACCAGCCGGCGGAGCCGACACGGAAGCCCGTCAGGACCTCGTCGACGATGAGGAGTGCGCCGTGCGACTGGACGATCTGCGCCAGCGCCCGGTTGAACCCGCGCTCCGGTGCGAGCACGCCCATGTTCGCGGCGGCGGCCTCGACGATGACGCCGGCGATGCGCTCGGAGTGCTCGTCGAACGCTCGGCGAACGGCGTCGAGGTCGTTGTACGGCAGCACCAGGGTCTGCGCGGCGGTCTCGGCGGTGATGCCCGCGCTGCCGGGGAGCGCCAGGGTGGCGACGCCCGAACCGGCCTCGGCGAGCAGGGAGTCCGAGTGCCCGTGGTAGTGCCCGGCGAACTTCACGAGGAGGTCACGGCCGGTGTACCCGCGGGCGAGCCGGATCGCGGTCATCGTCGCCTCGGTGCCGGTCGACACCATCCGGAGCTTCTCGATCGGGCCGTCGCCGTCCACCGACACCCGCTGCTTCACGAGTTCGGCGAGCTCGGTCTCCCCCGGGGTCGACGCCCCGAAGCTCAGCCCACGGGCCGCCGCCTGCTGCACGGCCTCGACCGTCGCGGGGTGCGCGTGCCCGAGGATCGCCGGACCCCAGGACGCGACGAGGTCGACGTACTCACGGCCTTCCGCGTCGGTGACGTAGGCGCCCTTCGCGCTCGTCAGGAAGCGGGGGGTCCCGCCGACGGAGCCGTACGCGCGCACCGGGGAGTTCACGCCGCCGGGGATGCTGTTCTTCGCGCGGCCGAACAGCTGGTCGTTGGTGGTCATCGTGCGGCCTCCTCGGCGGACGAACGGGTGAGCGTGCGGGCGATGTCGACCGCGAAGTAGGTGAGGATCGCGTCCGCACCGGCACGCTTGATGCCGACGAGGGCCTCCATCGCCGCGGCGTCCCGGTCGATCCAGCCGTTCTGCGCGGCTGCCGTGATCATCGCGTACTCGCCGGAGATCTGGTACGCCCACACCGGCACGGGCGAGGTCGCAGCGGTCTCGGCGAGCACGTCGAGGTAGCTCATCGCGGGCTTCACCATGACGATGTCGGCGCCCTCCTCGATGTCCTGTTCGACCTCGCGCAGCCCCTGGCGTCCGTTCGCGGCGTCGATCTGGTACGTCCGGCGGTCGCCCACGAGCGAGGAGTCGACGGCCTCGCGGAAGGGGCCGTAGAACGCGGACGCGTACTTCGCCGCGTAGGCGAGCAGGGCCGTCCCGGAGTGGCCCGCGACGTCGAGCGCGTCACGTGCGGCGGCGATCTGGCCGTCCATCATCCCGCTCATGCAGACGAGCTCGGCACCCGCTTCGGCCTGTGCGACGGCCATGTCGCGGTAGCGCAGCAGGGTCGCGTCGTTGTCGACCGACCCGTCCGCCGCGAGGACACCGCAGTGCCCGTGGTCCGTGAACTCGTCGAGGCACAGGTCGGACTGCACGACGAGCGCTTCGCCGACCTCTTCCTTCGCGATCCGGATCGCCACGTTGAGGATGCCGTCCGGGTCGGTCGCGCCGGAGCCGACGGCGTCCTTGCGTTCGGGCACGCCGAACAGGTTCACGCCCCCGATGCCGACGGACGCGGCCTCGACCAGCGCACGCCGGAACGAGTCGAGCGAGTGCTGCTGCACCCCGGGCATGCTCGAGATGTCGATCGCGTCGCGCGCCCCTTCGCGGATGAACATCGGCAGCACGAGCTCGGCGGGGTGGAGCCGGGTCTCGGCGACGAGGCGTCGCATCGCGGGGGTGGCGCGGAGTCGACGGGGGCGGACCTGGGGGAAGCGGCCGGTCACTTAGGTGCCTTCCTGTTCGGGGGCGGGGTGGTGCAGGGTCTCGGCGACGGCGTCGAGGAGGACTTCGGCGGACCGGGTGCGTCCGATCACGTGGACGGGCAGTCCGGCTGCGCGGGCGTCGGCGGCGGTCCCGGGCCCGATGCAGGCCACGAGGGTGCCGGGGTCGAGCGGGGTCATCCGGCGGGCGATCTCGCGGGCGACGCTGCCGCTCGTCACGAGCACCGCGGCGGGCACCGTGTCGAGGGTGATCGGCTCGTCGCCGGTCCCCACGGTACGGTACGCCACCACGTCGTCCACGTCGATCCCGCGGGCGCGCAAGCCGTCGACCAGCGTCGGTGCGGCCAGGTCGGACCGCGGGAACAAGACGGATCGAGCCGTGTCCGGCAGCGCCTCGACGAGCGCCGCCGCCGAGGCGTCCGGCGGCACCAGGTCGACGGCCCAGCCGGCGGCACGCGCGGCTCGTGCGGTCGGCTCGCCGACCGCCGCCACCAGCAGGTCGGACGGGAGGCGCGTCACCAGTCCCGCGATCACGCGCACCGCCGTCGCACTGGTCACCACGAGCCAGTCGGGGCCGGCCACGCGCGGACGGTCGCCGACCGCGGATGGTGCGTCGTGCCTCCCGGCCGCTCCGGAGGCGACCAGACGGCGGACCGCAGCGGCGAGCGGCGCGGGGTCCTTCGGCGACTCCGTCCCGATGAGCGGGACGATCCGCGGGTCGAGGCCCCGCTCATGTGCGGCAGCGGCCACGCGGTCGCCCCAGTCGCCACCCCGCGGGATGACGACGACGGGCGACCGCGTGTCCGTGACGTGCCTACTCGGCGGCGGAGGCGATGTCGGCCAGCTCGGCCGCGCCGTTCTCGAGCAGTTCGGCGGCGACGCGGACGCCGACCTCGAGTGCCTCGGCCTGGCGGTCCTGCGCGGATCCCTCGAGCACCGATGCGTGCGATGCGGTGCGGTACTCGGAGCCGTCGGGACGGTAGACCGTCGCCGAGACGAGCAGGAGTTCGGCGTCGACGATCGCCGTCGCGCCGATCGGTGCGGAGCAGCCGGCCTCGAGCTTCGCGAGGACCTCGCGTTCGGCCGACACCGTCAGACGGGTCGGGGCGTGCTCGATCTTGCCCAGCGCGGCGAGCAGGTTCCGGTCGGTCTCGTCCGCCCGGATCTCGACTGCGAGCGCACCCTGGCCGGGAGCGCTCGGCCAGAAACCGAGGTCCAGGAGCTCGGTCGCCTCGTTCAGCCGGTCGATCCGACCGAGGCCGGCGGCGGCGAGCACCACGGCGTCGAGGTCGTCCTCGACGCGGCCGAGACGGGTGTCGATGTTCCCGCGGATGTCGACGACGTCGAGGTCGGGACGCTTCGCCTTGAGCTGCGCGACGCGGCGGGGCGATCCGGTGCCGACCTTCGCGCCCTCGGGCAGGGTCTCGAGCGTCGCGGCGTTCCGGGCGACCAGGACGTCGCGGGCGTCCGCGCGCTTCGGTACCGCGCCGATCCGCAGGCCGGGGTACGGCGCGGTCGGCAGGTCCTTCAGCGAGTGCACGAGCACGTCGACCTCGTTCGCGACGAGGGCTTCGCGGAGGGCACTGGCGAAGACGCCGGTGCCGCCGAGGCTCGCGAGCGAGGCACGGTTCGTGTCGCCCTCGCTCGTCACGGTCACGAGTTCGACCGGACGACCCGATGCCTTCGCCAGGCGGTCGGCGATGTCCTGGGACTGCGCGACGGCGAGGCGGCTGGCACGGGTGCCGAGGCGGATCGGCGCCGGGCCGCCGGCTGCTCCGTCCGTCACGCTTGCTTCGTCCGTCACGGGGCGAGCCCTGCGGCGGCGGGCTTGAACCCGGCGCGCACGTTCTCGCAGCAGCCCGGACGGCAGACGTCGTACCAGGGGCCGAGGTCCGTCTCGTGCGGCCGCTCGCTCGTCGGCGTGCCGTTGACGCGCTCGAGGACGAGGTCCACCAGGCCGGCGACGTAGGCCGGGTCGACGCCGGGGGTCTGCGTCCGGACCGACCAGAAGCCGAGCTCGCCGGCGGTCTCGGTGGCCTCTTCGTCGAGGTCCCACATGACCTCCATGTGGTCGCTGACGAAGCCGAGCGGGACGATGAGGACCGCACGCGTCGGGCCGCCCTTGAGCGTCTCGTTCATGTAGTCGTTGATGTCCGGCTCGAGCCACGGCTGCGACGGCGGACCGGAACGCGACTGGTAGACGAGCTTCCACGGCGGCGTGCTCGTGCCGCGGAGGGACGCGTGCTCGGGGAGTTCGAGCAGCTCGGCCCACGCCTGGTCGAGGACGACCTGCGCCACGGCGAGGTGCTGGGCCTCGTACGCCCCGTGCTCGTCGAAGCCGCCGTAGTCGGGGCCGGACTTCGCCGCGTCGGTCGACGGGATCGAGTGCGTCGAGAACAGCACGTGCAGCTCGGTCGCGACGTCGAGACCGTCGTTCTCGGCGATGGCCTTCGCCATGCCGTCGCGGACACCGTCGACGAACGGACGGACGAAGCCGGGGTGGTCGAAGAACTGCCGGACCTTGTCCACCTGGATCGTGTCGATAAGTCCGGTCTCGGTGAGCACGCGGGCGTAGTCCTCGCGGTACTGGCGGCAGCTCGAGAACGACGAGTAGGCGCTCGTCGCGATCGCGATGAGCTTCTTGTAGCCGTTGTCGGCGGCCTCGGTGAACGCCTGCTCCAGGTAGGGCTCCCAGTTGCGGTTGCCCCAGAGCACCGGCATGTCGATGCCGCGGCTCGCGAGTTCACCTTCGAGAGCCGCCTTGAGCGCACGGTTCTGTGCGTTGATGGGGCTGACACCACCGAAGTGCCGGTAGTGGTGCGCGACCTCTTCCAGTCGCTCGTCCGGGATGCCGCGACCACGCGTGACGTTGCGGAGGAACGGGATGACGTCGTCCTGGCCCTCGGGACCGCCGAAGCCGGCGAGCAGGATCGCGTCGTACGCGACCGGGACCTCGACGTGCTCGGGACCGCCGGCCGCTGCCGACGTCGCGGCGAGCACGGGCTGACCGTTCGTGATGTGGCTCGTGTCGGTCATGACAGCACCTCCGGCAGTTCGGCGGTCGTCACCCGACGACCGGTGAAGAAGGGGACCTCCTCGCGCACGTGCAGGCGCGCCTCGGTGTAGCGCAGGTCGCGCATCAGGTCGACGAGGTCCACCAGGTCCGGGCTCTCGAGCGGCAGGATCCACTCGTAGTCGCTCAGCGCGAACGTGGCGATCGTGTTCGTGAGCACCCGGCGGTACTTCGCGCCGGCGATGCCGTGGTCGCGGAGCATCTTCGAGCGCTCTTCTTCGGGCAGGAGGTACCACTCGTAGGAGCGGACGAACGGGTACACCGTGATCCACGCCTCGGGGTCCTTGCCGCGCAGGAACGCGGGGGTGTGCCGCTTGTTGAACTCGGCCTCGCGGTGCATGGCCATGGCGTGCCACACCGGCTCGGCGTCCTGGAACAGGCCGGTCCGGCGGATCTCGCGCAGGACGGACTGGATCGCCTGTGCGTCGTCGCCGTGCAGCCAGATCATCACGTCGGCGTCGGCGCGGAAGCCGGACACGTCGTAGAAGCCGCGGATCGTCACGCCTCGCTCGGCGGCGGCCGTGACGACGGCGTCGAGCTCGGCCACCGCGTCGTCTCCGACGGTGTGGATCGGGCCGAGGGGCCGACGGAACACGGCCCAGAGGGCGTACGCCGTGAGCAGGTTGGGGTCGATGCCGTCGGGGGCGGTCTCGTGGGCGTCGTGCGCGGACGAGGGCGCGGTGGAGCTCATGGAATCCATTGTCCTATCGGTTGCCAGGGTGTTGGCCGCCCCGCATCCCGTGGACCGCGCTCGGGCGGTCTACCGCCGTCGGAGCACCGCTACGACGATACCCCCGACCACCGCCACGCCCGCTGCGAGCCCGGCCAGGTACGGCACCGGCTTCTCGTCGATCCCACGCTTGACCTTCGAGGCCGCGATCCCGATCTGCTTCGGCACGTTGAGCTTGTCCTCGATCGCGTCGAGGGTGTCGAAGAGCTGGGCGCGCGTCGCTGCGACGCGGTCGGCCAGGTCGTCGTGCTGATCGGTCACGTGGTTCCTCCGAGGGGGTGGTGCGGGTAGGAGCCGCTAGAAGCGGCCACCGACGTCCGGCTTGCGGGTGCCGTACTGCGTCGGCGGGGTCGGCTTCTTGCCCAGGCCCTTCACCGCGTTGACGTCGTTCTTGACGCTGTCGATCGTGCGCTTCGGCGTGATCGGCAGCCCCGTCTTCAGGCGCCGCCAGCCGAGGAGTCCGAGGATCGCGGCGACGAGCAGCATCGCGACGGCGATCACCAGCGCCGCGAGCCACGCGGGCATCACGGTCGCCAGGCCCATCACGGCAGCGGTCAGCAGGACGCCGATCGCGTACAGGACGATGACGAGCGCGCCCACGAGCAGACCGGCGGCGAGACCGAAGATCTTCGCCTTGGTCAGCATCTCGGCCTTGAGCAGGTTCAGCTCGCCCTTGACCAGCTCCTTGACGAGCTTGGGGACGTCGCCGACCAGGCCGAACAGCGAACGCGGCTTGCGGTCGCGCGTGTCCGTCATGAGGTGGCGTTGTCCTTCTTCTGGCCGACCTTGCGGACGACCTTCTTCGTCTGCTCACCGACGAACTCGGCGACGTCCGGGGTCTTGTCGGCGATGAAGTCCTCGGCGACGTGGACGCCCTTCTGGACGCCGTTGCTGTTCCAGATCTTGCCGCTGACGGTCTTGATCTGCTCGTACCGCGCCCGTCCGGCTCGCGATCCCAGGACGTACCCGAGTGCGGCGCCGGCGACGAACAGGAGCTTGCCTCGCATCTGCGATTCCTCCGTTGGGTCAGTGTGCGGTGGTCATGCGCCGAACGGAATACGTCCGGCGTTCCTGCAACAGTAGCCCTCCACCAGGGTGGGGTCCGCTCAGGAATCCAGGATGTGCTCAGCGGCGGTGCGCGATGACGCCACGATCCCGGCGAGGCCCCGGCCGGTCGAGGCCTCCCCGATCGCGACGACCCCCTCCGCCAGACCGGCTGCGGTCGTGTCCGGCCCGTGCCAGCGGACGCGGGCGGCGCCGACGACCGCACTCGGTGCGACCGGCACGCCGAGCAGGGCGGTCGCGTCGCGGGTGGCGCGGGTCCCGGTGGCGTCGGCGGGGTCGACCGGGAGGCTCGTGGCGACGTCCGCCCCATCGGTCGCGTCGGTCGCGTAGCTGAGTCGCAGGACGTGTCGGCCCGCGGCCGCCTCGGCGAGCCACGGCCACTTCACCGTCGCGTGCGTGATCGCCTTGGCGGCGACCTCGGCGGCATCGGGGTGCACGAGCATCCCGGTGCCCCGCGGAGCCGCGTCCAGCTCGGGCTGGTCGACCACGAGCGTGACGAGCTCGATGCCCGTCCGCGTGGCCGGGGCGGTCCGGGCGGGGTCGGGGGTCGAGGCGAGGACGTGATCGGCCCGCAGACGTTCGGTCGGCCCGTCGGCGGAGACGAGCTCGACCGCGTGCTCCTCGATCGCCGTGGCACGGGTGTGCAGCCGGACCTCGACGCCGTAGGTGTCCATGTCGGCGACGAGCTCGTCCACGAGCCGGACGATGCCGCCGCGGATCCCCTGCACCGCCGACCCCGCGGTCGCCCGGGCCCGGAGCGCGAGGACGGCGCGGGCGAGGGAGCCGTCCCGGAGCAGCGCGGCACGCAGCCCTGGTGCGACGCGGTCCGGGTCGAGGTGGTCCGGGTGCGTGGAGTGCACGCCCGCGACGATCGGCACGACCAGGTCGTCGAGCACCCGCTCGCCCATGCGCTTCCGGACCAGCTCGCCGAGCGACGTCGCCTTCGAGCCGACGAGCGACGGCAGCAGGGAGTCCATCTGCGCCCGGAACGCGGCCTTCTGCCCCACGACCGCGAGCACGTCCGCCGCCATCGGGCTGCCCGGGATCCCGAGCAGGCCGGTGGCGGGGATCGGGAAGGTGCGACCGTCGCGGGTCATCAGCCAGGCGCCGCGGGGGTCGGGCGTCGTGATCTCGTTGCCGAGACCGAGCTCGATCGCCAGTCGTCCGACGGCGTCGTTCCGGGTCGCGAACGAGTCCGCGGCCATGTCGAGGTCGAGCCCGGCCACGGTGTGCCGACGGACCATCCCGCCGAGCACGCCGGACGCCTCGACGAGGACCACGTGTGCGCCGCCCTTCGCGAGGTCACGGGCGGCGACGAGACCGGCGACCCCGCCGCCGACCACGACGACGTCGGTCACGCGGCGGCTCCGTCCGTCCCGTCGCCGAGCTCGTGGACGAGCGCCACGATCCGGGTGAGCACGGCCGGGTCGGTCTCCGGGGGCACTCCGTGCCCGAGGTTCACGACGTGGGCACGGGCCGCACCACCGCGACGGACGACGTCGCGCACGTGGGCCTCGAGCACCTCCCACGGGGCGGAGAGCATCGCCGGGTCGATGTTGCCCTGCACGGTGACGCCCGTGCCGACGCGGCGGACGGCCTCGTCGAGCGGCAGGCGCCAGTCGACCCCGACCGCGTCGACGCCCACGGTGTCCGTGCCGAGCGTGGTCATGTCGCGCAGGACCTCGCCGCTGCCGACGCCGAAGTGGATGCGGGGGACGCCGAGGTCGGCCACGTGGGCGAGTGCCGCGGCGGAGTGCGGTGCGACGGACTGCACGTAGTCCGCCCGGGACAACGAGCCGACCCACGAGTCGAAGAGCTGCGCGGCCGAGGCCCCGGCGAGCACCTGGGCCCGGAGGAACGCCCCCGACACGTCGGCGGCCCAGGCGAGCAGGCGCGACCAGGTATCCGGGTCGGAGTGCATGAGCGTGCGGGCGCGGATGTGGTCCTTCGACGGGCCGCCCTCCACGAGGTAGGCGGCGAGCGTGAAGGGGGCGCCGGCGAACCCGATCAGCGGGGTGTCCCCGAGCTGCTCGACGGTGCGTGCGACGGCCTCGGAGATCGGGGCGAGGGCCGTCGGGTCGAGCTGCTCGAGCGCCTCGACGTCCGCCGCCGACCGGATCGGGGAGCCGAGGACCGGGCCACGTCCGGGGACGATCTCGACGTCGACGCCCGCGAGCTTGATCGGCACGACGATGTCGCTGAAGAAGATGCCCGCGTCGACGCCGTGCCGGCGCACCGGCTGCAGCGTGATCTCCGACGCCATCGCCGGGTCGAGGCAGGCGTCGAGCATGGCCGTGCCGACCCGGAGTTCGCGGTACTCGGGCAGCGATCGCCCCGCCTGGCGCATGAACCACACCGGCAGGGTCTCCGGCCGGTCACCGCGGAGCGCGCGGACGAGCGGCGAGCCCGACGTGCGCCCGGAGACGAGCGGGTGCGAGGCGGGGAGGGAGGTGGTCGGTGCATCGGTCACCGCACGATTCTCCCATCGGCGAACGGAACGTATCCCGTGCACGCATGATGGGAACGGGAACCGGGCGGAACGCGGGTTACCATGGAAGACGTGCTCATCTGTCTCACGGCGTCGCACCGCAACGCCAGCTTCGATCTCCTGGAGCGACTGAGCATCGGCGCACCGACCGCCGCGAGCCGTCTCGTGACGGACTCCGACGTGCTGGACGGGGCCGTCGTCCTCGCCACGTGCAACCGCTTCGAGGCCTACCTCGACATCGCGGGCGACGACCGCGACTCCGCCGTCTCGGCCACCGTCGAAGCCGTCGCCACCGCCAGTGACCTGGACCCCACCGAGGTCCTGCACTCCGTCAACGTGCTCGGCGGCAAGGACGTCGTCCAGCACCTCTTCGCCGTGTCGAGCGGCCTCGAGTCCGTCGTGGTCGGCGAGACCGAGATCTCCGGGCAGGTCCGTCGATCGCTCGAGGACGCCCGCTCCAACGGCACCACCACCTCGGACCTGGAGCGCCTCTTCCAGGAGGCCGCGCACACCTCCCGCGGCGTGAAGACCCGCACCCGGATCGGTGCCGCCGGCCGCTCGCTCGTGCGCCTCGGCCTCGAGCTCGCGTCGTCCCGCATCACCGACTGGGCCCACACCCGGGTGCTCCTCGTCGGCACCGGCAGCTACGCCGCGACCACCATCGCCGCGCTGCGCGACCGCGGGGCCACGACCATCCAGGTCTTCTCCCCCTCCGGCCGGGCCCCCTGGTTCGCCGCGAAGCACGAGCTCGTGGCCGCCCACGACCTCCGCCAGGCCATCGCCACGAGCGACGTCGTCATCACCTGCACCTCGAGCGAGCTCCCGGTCGTCCAGGCGTCCGACCTCGACGACGGTGTCCGCCGCATCGTCATCGACCTCGGGCTCCCCCGCAACGTCCACCCCGACGCGGCCGACGTCGACGGTGTCGAGATGCTCGACCTCGAGACGATCAGCATCCACGCCCCGGTCGCCGAGCTGAACGCCGAGTCCGAGGCCCGAGCGATGGTCGACGACGCCGTCTCCCGCTTCCGGGCGCAGGCGCTCGAGCAGTCGACCACCCCGGCGCTCGTGGCGTTCCGCAAGCACGTGTTCGACATCCTCGACGACGAGATCGACCGCGCCACGCGCCGTGCCGACGGTGACGACGCGTCGGCCGAGCAGACCGAGCGGGCCCTCCGACACCTCGTGGGCGTCCTGCTCCACCGCCCGTCCGTCCGCGCACGTGAACTCGGCCGCGCCGGACGCGGCGAGGAGTTCGTCGGCGCGCTCGACACCCTGTTCGGCGTCCGCCCCGAGCCCGAGGCGGAACTGCCGACGCCCGTCGTGCCCCTCGCGGAGCGCACCGCGCCCGAGTGCTCCGTCGCGGACCGAGCCGACGAGGCGGACGCGAGCTGAGCCTCCCGTCCGACCCAGTGACCCTGCGCGTCAGTGCGCTGCTGTTGGTGCGTGACCGACGCGTGCTCATGGTGCGCGCGCGAGCGCGCGACGTGCTCTACCTGCCGGGAGGCAAGGCCGAGCCGCACGAGACCGACGTCGAGGCCGTCGTCCGCGAGGCGTTCGAGGAGACCGGCCTGCGGCTCACCGCCGACGACGTCGATGCCTTCGGCACCGTCACGGAGCCCGCGCACGGGCAGGCTCCGGGGACGATGGTCGCCATGGCACTGTTCCTCGTCCGGCCTGGAGGCACGCTCGACTCCGCCACGCCCGTCGCCTCGGCAGAGGTGGACGAGGTCGAGTGGGTCACCTCCGCGGATGCGGACCGGTGCCCGCCGGCGGGCGTCGAGACGCTCCGCCGACTGGTCGCGGCGGGGCTCGTCGACTAGGCCTCGGACCGACCCATGATCAAGCTTGTGGCCACAAGCTTGATCATGGCCCGGCATCAGGAAGGGTTGGAGCCGGTCTCGGCGTCGGTGTAGTGGCCGACCTCGCCGTCCGGAGTGGGCTCGGCCTCGCCGGGGATGTCCGACTCCACGTACTCGCCCTCGCCGTCGCCACCCTCGGGACGGGTCTCGCCGGGGATGTCACTCGAGACGAACTCGCCGGCCGGCTCGTTCGACGCGACCGGGGTCTCGCCGGGGATCTCGCTGTCCGTGAAGGACCCCGCGCGCGGCTCGACGCCGTCCGAACGGCCCTCGTCGCCCCGTGCCTGTTCGTGCTTGCCTGCCATGTCGACCTCCGTTGCTCGTGCGCTGGGTTGCTCGTGCGCTGGCGCGCGTGCTCCGGAGTGTGCTCGTGACGGCTGGACGCCACCCGAGACGTGTACCCCGGCACGGTGATTGCGTTGGCACATGCAACGTCGCGTTCGTCCTCCGCTCCTCCTCGCCGTCGGCCTCGTCGCGGTCGGCGTCCTCGCCGGGTGTTCGTCGGGTGGCACCGCGACGCCGTCCGCGACGGCCACGAAGACCGTCACGGCGGCACCGTCGTCGTCCGCTCCGTCGTCCCCCGCGTCGACCTCGGCGGCATCCGCCTCGACGCCCGCCGGTGGTGCGACCGGCGGAACCGGGGTGTGCGCTGCGTCCGCACTGACGGGCAGCATCGAGGCCGGCAGCGGTGGTGCTGCAGGCAGCACCTACGTCCATCTCGTCCTGCAGAACACCGGTACCGCGACCTGCACACTGCAGGGGTGGCCCGGCGTCTCGTTCGTCGGCGAGACGAACGGCACCCAGCTCGGGAACGCCGCGTCCGAGGACCGTGCCTCCGCACACCCGACGGTGACGCTCACGGCGGGGCAGAAGGCGGTGGCGCCGCTCAAGATCACCAACGCCGAGAACTACCCGTCCGGACAGTGCGACCCGATCTCGCCCGACGGCCTCCGCGTCTACCCGCCCGGGTCGAAGCAGTCCCTGTTCGTCGCCGCGACCGAGTACACCGCGTGCCGGTCCACCGCCGTCACTGTGCTGAACGTGCAGGCGCTCGTCCCGGAGGGGCAGGCTGCCGACTGACGTCTGCGACGCGGAGGCTCGTCGAGGTGCGACGATCGAGGGCCCGAGACTCGCATGGAGCGACATTCCTCGCACTCCGCAGCGCGAGGAATGTCGCTCGGGATGAGACTCGGGCGGAACCGCTAGGACTCGGGGTCGTCCAGGAACACGCGAACCTCCTGCGCACACCGGCACGCGACGGCGAACTTCGCCGCCCATCGGAGGGCTTCATCCCGCGTCGAGAGGTCGAGGATGCAGAAACCCCCGATGAAGGTTTCCTTGCCGGGTCGGACGGCCGGATCGTGGACGGTGCCGTCGACGTCGACGACCGCACCGCCCGCGGCCTCGGGCAATCCCCCGCCGAACACCCAGACGCCGGCGGCCTTCGCCTCACGCAGGACGGCGTGCGTGGCCTCGGACACGGCGTCCAGCTCGGCCATCGGGAACACCATCGTTCCCTCGTCGAAGGAGATCAGGTACTTGCTCACGGGCGCGACAGTACGCTCGTCGCCGTGGACCAGCTCACCTCACCGGCCATCGTCGCCGCGGCGGCGGACCTGCTCGGCCGGCCGCTGACCCTCGACCGCGAACTGACCGGCGGCCAGCACGCCCGCACCCTCATGGCCGTCGACGGCGACTCCCGGGTGGTGGTCCGGATGTTCCCCCGCGGCGACGACGCGGTCGTGCGGGAACGCGAGGTCCTGCGACGGCTCGGCCCCCTCGGCACGCTCGCCCCACGGCTCCTGGCGCACGGCGAGGCACAGGGTCACCCGGTGATCGTGACCGACGCGGTACCCGGTGGCCCACCGGCGCCCGGTCTCGACCCCGTGCTGATCGGCGAGCAGATAGGCCGCGCGCTGGCGGAGATCCACCGACTCGACCCGGTCGACCTGCCCGACGAGTCCCGGCAGCCCACGCGCCGCGCCGGACGCCTCGCCACGAGCGCGCACGAGGCCTGGCGCGAGGTCGACCTCGACCGGGTCCTCACGCACGGCGACTTCTGGAGTGGCAACGCCCTGTGGGAGGGCGAGCGGCTGACGGGGATCGTCGACTGGTCTGGCGCGATGTCCGCTCCGCGCGGCGTGGACATCGCCTGGTGCCGGCAGGACCTCGTCCTCCTCGGGTCGACCGCGGCGGCCGACCGGTTCCTCGCCGTCTACGAGGGCGCGACGGGTCAGCGTGTGCGCGACGTACGCGCCTGGGACGTCATCGCCGCGGCGCGGGCGGACGCCTACTTGGAGACCTGGGCGCCGAACTACGCCGGCATCGGGCGGCCGGAAATCGACGGTCGACTGCTCCGGTCGCGCTTCGACACCTGGGTCGGCTCCCTCATCGGTACGCGACTCCAGCGCTGACCGCGACGGGGCAGTCGCGCTCAGCGCACGGCTGGCTCGTGCACGACCTCGAGCACCTCGGTGCCCAGGGTCCGCATCGCCTCGACCACCGCGAGCCGCCGCTGCAGCGAGGCGTCGTCGAACGTGACGGTCACGGCGTAGCTCACGGACGATCCGGGACCGCGGAGGATCCCGGCCTCGGCCCGGACACCCGTGCTCGATCCCGTCACGGACACCACCTGGAGCCCGTGGTCGAGCGCCCGGTGCGCGAGCGGGTCGAGCCCGAACGAGCCGGCGACGAGACTGAGGTCGCTCGCGAGCGACAGCCACCCGAGCACCCGGTTCGACACCGCTTCGTCGACGACCTCGCCGAGGGCCAGCCCCCGCATCAGCCAAGCGAGCTCCCCCGTCGGCGCGACCGACGCGTCCGGGGCGTCGTCCGGCCCGCGGCGGTCCCGCACCCGGTCGATGAGTGCCGTGCGCTCGATCCCGAGCGACTCCGCACGCTCGCGGACGGCGTCGATCCCGACCGTCGACAACAGCGCGTTCATCGCCCACGCGTCGGCATTCGCCCCGACCAGGGTCGCGAGGTCGGGCACCTGCATCGTCGGCTCCTGTAGGAACTGCCACAGTCCGGCACCCGTCGCGGTGTCGCGCGCCATCCGCTGCAGCCGGTCGCCGTGCAACCCACCGTCCTCGAGCCGCGCCGCGACCTCGACCAGCAGCAGCACACGACCGAGGCTCGCGACCGGCTGGACGAGCGTGTCGTCCACCGCCAGCAGGGACTTCCCGGTCGAGGTGTCGATGACCGACGCGCTGACCGAGGCACCGTCGCGCGCGATCGCGCCCAGTGCCTCCAGGGTGGCCGCGAAGCGCTCGTCGGCGCCGCCGCGGTGCCGACCGCGCGCACGGCCGTCGGCACCGCCGACGTGCTGTCGTCGACGCGACCGTCGAGCCGCTCCCGGCTCCGACGATGGAGCCGCGTCCGGCTCGGCCATCACCAGATCGAGACGCGCTCGGCCGGGTCGAGGTACATCGCGTCCCGCTCGGTCACGCCGAAGGTGTCGTACCAGACGTCGATGTTGCGGACGACCTGGTTGCAGCGGAACTCGTTCGGCGAGTGCGGGTCGATGCTCAGGAGCCGAGCTGCCTCCTCCGGACGGATCGCCATCCGCCAGGCCTGGGCCCAGCTGAGGAAGAACCGCTCGGCGCCGGTCAGACCGTCCACCACCGGCGGCTCCTGGCCGTCGAGGGACAGCAGGTACGCCTTCCACGCGATGGACAGACCGCCGAGGTCACCGATGTTCTCGCCGATCGTCAGGGCCCCGTTGACGTGACCGTCCGGGACCTCGGTCGGGATGAGCGCGTCGTACTGCGCGATGAGGGCCTTCGTGCGCTCCTCGAACGCGGTGCGGTCGGCCTCGGTCCACCAGTCCTGCAGTCGGCCGTCACCGTCGTACTGCGAGCCCTGGTCGTCGAAGCCGTGGCCGATCTCGTGACCGATGACGGCCCCGATCGCACCGTAGTTCGCGGCGGCGTCACGTCCGGCGTCGAAGAACGGGAACTGCAGGATCGCCGCGGGGAAGACGATCTCGTTGAAGCCGGGGTTGTAGTACGCGTTGATCGTCTGCGGCGTCATGAACCACTCGTCGCGGTCGATCGGCTTGCCGATCTTCCCGAGCTCACGGTCGACCTGGAAGCTCGCGACCGCCCGAACGTTGCCGATGAGGTCGTCGGCCGACACCGGGAGCGCCGAGTAGTCGCGCCACTGCACCGGGTAGCCGATCTTCGGCGTGAACTTGTCGAGCTTGTCGAGCGCCCGCGCACGGGTCTCGTCGGTCATCCACTCGAGCGCCGTGATGCTCTGGCGGTACGCCTCGACGAGGTTCGCGACGAGGACGTCCATCGTCGCCTTCGACGTCTCGTCGAAGTGCTCCTGCACGTAGATGCGCCCGACGGCCTCGCCCATCGCGCCCTCGACGAGGGAGACACCGCGCTTCCAGCGCTCGCGCTGCTTCGGCGCACCGGTCAGCGCCGTGCCGTAGAAGGAGAAGTTGGTCGCCGAGAACGCACTCGTCAGGTACGCCGCGGAGGCGCGGATCACCTGCCAGCGGAGCCAGTCCTTCCAGACGTCCAGCGGCTCGGTGCGGAGCAGCTCCGCCAGGCCCGTCACGAACGAGGGCTCGCGGACGACGACGGTCGAGAAGGCACCGGCGGGGGCGTCGATGGCCTCCCACCACAGCTGCAGGTCGATGCCCTCGGCGAGCGCCGCGACCTCGGCCCACGGCAGCTTGTTGTACGTCTTCTGGCTGTCACGCGTGGTGACGTTGTCCCAGTGCTTCGACGCCAGCGCGGTCTCGAGCGCGATGACGTGCTCGGTGCGGTCGCCGGCGTCCTCGAAGCCCGCGAGGGGGAACATCGCCGCCACGAACTCGCGGTACTTCGTACGGATGTCGGCGAAACGCTCTTCGCGGTAGTAGGACTCGTCGGGCAGCCCGAGGCCGGACTGCTCGAGGAACACGACGTACGACTCCGGGTCGCCCGGGTCGTTGTCGACGAAGAGCTGCAGGAAGCTCGGCAGACCGAGCCGTTCGAAGCGCCCGACGATCCGGATCACGTCCTCGGTCGAGTCGATCGCTGCGATCTCGGCGAGGAGCGGCTCGATCGGCGCGGTGCCGAGGGCCTCCAACCGGTCCTCGTCGGTGAAGGACGTGAAGAGGTCGCCGACCTTGCGCTCCTCGGTCCCCGGTGCCGCCTGCTGCGACCGCTCGATGATGTCCCGCACGGCGATCTCGGCGGCCTCGGCCAGCACCGTGAACGAGCCGTACCGCGCCTTGTCGTCGGGGATCGGCGTCGCGTCGACCCACGAGCCGTTCACGTGGCGGTACAGGTCGTCCTGCGGGCGGACAGTGGCGTCCAGCTCGTCGGTGCTGATCCCAGAAGCGTTGTGGATCCCGGAGGTGCTTGCGACGTCGGTCATGCGGTCCACGATAGCCACCGCCGCCCTGTCAGAGCGGTGTCAGCCACGATGGGCGCCATGCCGGCGCAGGAGTCGAGCGCCGGCGAGCCCGCCGAGCCCCAGCGCCAGCAACGCGCCGGCGATGCTGAGCGGCATCGTGGGGTCGTCACCCGTGTACGCGAGATGCTTCGCCGACCCGACGGTGATCGGGCCCGCGGCGGCCTGCTCCGCGGCTGGGTGGTTGCCCGTGGACACCCCGGGACCCGCGCCCGGGTCCGGCTTCGGTGCCGGTCGGACGGGGAGCTTCGGCAGGATCAGGCGGAGAGCGCCCTGCTCGACTCCGTCGACACGCTGCCGTGCGACCACGACGTCGTCCGGGAGCACCGTACGCGGGACGACGAGTTCCCAGCTGCGCCCGATCGTGGTGGCGAGCGGCTGCCCGTCGGCGCTCTCGACGGGAGTGCCGCTCTCGGTCTCGAGGGCGACCACGCCGCCGACCTCGCCCGTGCCGGCGAGCCGCACGGAGCCGTCGGCGAGCTCTTCCACCGTGCCGGTGAGCGCCATCGGCACGGTGACTCGAGCCTCCGTCGTGCCGAGTTCGGTCGCACCGTCGAAGGTGGTCACGGTGACCGAGTAGAAGCGCGCGGCCTCGGGGATGGGCAGTTCCGCCGACCAGGTCGTGTCTGCCGAGGCCCGGACCGTCAGCGGCTTCCCGTCGGCGTCGAGCACCGGGCCGTCGGCATCGGAGAAACGGAGCGTCGCACCGGCGGGCGCCCGGCCCGCGAGCGACACCCGTTCGGTCTCACGCGAGGCGGTCGCCTCCTGGACCACCGCGGCGCCCGAGATCGTGTAGACGTCGTCCGCCCCGCCGTTGTGCGTGCCGTCGAAGTACTGCCAGGCCTCGATGTGGTGCTCACCGAACGCGAGCCCGCGCAGGGTGAACGACCAGGCACCGTCGTGATCCGCGTCGGTCTCGCCGACGGTCGTCCCGTTGTCCTTGATGACGAAGTGCGCATCCGGGTAGCCGGTCCCGTCGAGTTCGATCTTCCGACCGATGCCGTCGACCGCGGCCAGCATCCCGGGAGGCTGGAGGTAGAGCACGTCCACCGGGACGTCGATCGACTGATCCGTGGCCTGCGAGGTCACGCGGATGACCCGTTCCCCGGACCGGACCCGCACCGACGCCGACCACGTGCCGTCAGGACCGGCGTCGGTCCACTCGGGCGCGACGACGTCGCCCGCGATGCCGATGCTGCCGCCGACCGGCCCGGTCCCGGCGAGCGTGACGATCCCCAGCCCGTGGTCGATCGAACGCACGCCGACGGTGAAGTCGGACGTCGTCGTCCGGTCCGAGGCTGCTGCCGGCCGATCGGGCGCCGCATCGGCCGTGGTGGACACGATCACGGGCGAGAGCGCGACCGCTGCGACGGCGACGGTCGCCATCGCTCGACGGCCGACGGACACGAGGCGGGGCTGCGACACGGGACTCCTTCGCTGGTACTTCACACACCTTATACATGGTGTTCAGTCGTGCGCACCCGTGGTGCCGTCACCGGTGGAGACCTGCCGGTACGGTCGTCGCATGGGACTTCCGTGGAAGCTGCACGGGGACGGCGCGACCGTCTCCGCGACGACGATCGTCGCGCCGGACGAGCGCCTCACCTGGGGCCGGACGATCGGCCTGGGCGTGCAGCACGTGGTCGCGATGTTCGGGGCGACGTTCCTCGTCCCGCTGCTGACCGGGTTCCCGCCGTCGACGACGCTGCTCTTCAGCGGCATCGGGACGATCCTGTTCCCTCATCACCGGCAACCGCCTGCCGAGCTACCTGGGCTCGTCGTTCGCCTTCATCGCGCCGATCGCCGCCGCGACGAAGATCGGCGGCATCCCGCTCGCGCTCTCCGGGATCATCGTGGTCGGCGCTCTACTCGCCATCGTCGGTGCCGTCGTGCACCTGGCCGGCGCCGGGTGGATCGACCGGCTCATGCCGCCCGTGGTGTCCGGGGCGATCGTGGCGCTCATCGGGTTCAACCTCGCGCCGGCTGCGCGCGACAACTTCACGAAGGCGCCGGTCGTCGCCCTCATCACCCTCGGTGCGATCATCCTCGTGACGGTCCTCTTCAAGGGCCTCGTCGGGCGGCTGTCCATCGTGATCGGCGTGGTGGTCGGGTACGTCGCGGCCCTCATCGGCGGCGAGGTCTCGTTCACCGCCGTCGACAAGGCAGCGTGGATCGGACTGCCGGAGTTCACGGCCCCCGCGTTCGACCCGTCACAGCTCGCGATCTACCTGGCGTTCGTACCGGTCGTCCTCGCGCTCGTCGCCGAGAACGTCGGCCACGTGAAGGGCGTCGGGCAGCTCACCGGGCGCGACCTCACCCCGCTCACCGGCCGGGCGCTCTTCGCGGACGGCGTCTCCACCGTGCTCGCCGGCCTCGGCGGCGGTTCGGCGACCACCACCTACGGCGAGAACATCGGCGTGATGGCGGCCACCCGGGTGTTCTCCACGGCGGCGTACTGGGTGGCGGCGATCGTCGCCGTGCTGCTCGGGCTCTCCCCGAAGATCGGCGCGGTCATCTCCTCCGTCCCGCCAGGGGTCCTCGGCGGCGCGACCACCGCGCTCTACGGCCTCATCGGCGTCATCGGCATCCGGATCTGGGTCGAGAACCGGGTTGACTTCTCGAAGCCGAAGAACCAGCTCACCGCGGGCATCGCGCTCATCATCGGGATCGCGGACTTCACGTTCTCATTCGGTGCGGCGAGCTTCGGGGGCATCATCCTCGGCACCGTCGCGGCGATCGTGGTCTACCACCTGATGGACCTCGTCGGCCGGGCGCGAGGCACCGACGAGCCGACGCCGACGGCGTCCGACGCCGCGCACGCGGCGACCGGCGGCATCCCGGCGGATCCACGCCACGACTGACCCGGCCGTCTCGTCCCGGTACCCGACGTGTCGAGGTGGGTCGCGCCTCCAGGCCCGCGCTCAGCGCAGCCCGGTCAGCCCGATGACGAGTTGCACGACCCCGAGGACGACCAGGACCACGACGAGGGCGTGCACACCCCACCGCGCGATCCACGAGCGCATGGCCTCGAGCGGCCGCTCGGCCCGCGGGCCGAGCGCGACGGCGAGGACGACCGGCAGCAGCACGACGACGCCGGACGCGAGCACGAACACCGCTCCGACGACGACCGTCAGGGCGGCCTGCGGGTCCGCATCGCCGAGCGTCACGCCGGCCGCGAACGCCAGGACGACCGCCTTCGGGCTGACGAACAAGAGCGCCCCGAGTCCGAAGGCGCGCCCTGGACCGAGTGCCTCCATCGCATCTGCCCACCGCGTGCTCGCCGGCGAGCCGTCCGGCAGACGGCGGCGCACCCACTGCCACGCGGCGAGCGCGAGGAGCACCACCGAGGCGGCGAGCGCGACCAGCGCCTGCACCGGTGGGCCGTCGTCCGTCGGCGCCGGGAGCTGCTCGCCCACGGACACAGCGACGACGAGGGCGACCGCCACCGCCGCCATCCAACCCGCGGCACACGCGACGGCCGAGCCGTAGCCGCGCCGGTGCCCGAGCAGGAACACGACCGACGCCACCGGCAGGGGGCTGAGCGCGATGCCGATCGCTCCCGGAACCAGTGCGGCGATGTCCACGTTCGGAGCGTATCCCGGCCTGGAGGCGCGGGTCGGCTCCGCCCCGCCCCCGCGGCCAGCGGGGTGGTCGGTCCCACCTCGCGTGCCGCGCACGGTCCGCAGCACGGCCAGAATGGGTCGGTGCCCGGACCGACGCGACCCGCAGCGACCACCGAGCGGCGCGCCGTCGACCGCGACATCGTCCGCCTGGCTGTACCGGCGCTCGGCGCACTCGTCGTCGAGCCGTTGTTCCTGCTGACCGACACCGCTCTCGTCGGACACCTCGGTGCGACGCCGCTCGCTGCCGTCGGGCTCGCGGGCGCCGTACTGCAGACCGTGACCGGACTGCTCGTGTTCCTGGCGTACTCGACGACCCCGGCCGTCGCACGGGCGCTCGGGGGCGGGGACCGACGTGGAGCCGTGCACGCCGGCATCGACGGGATGTGGCTGGCGCTCGTGCTGGGGGTCGTCCTCGCGCTCGTCGGGTGGCCGCTCGCCGGACCGCTGGTCGACCTGTTCGGTGCGTCGCCCGACGTCTCGGCGGCCGCGACCGCGTACCTGACGGTCTCGCTCGTCGGACTCCCCGGGATCCTGGTCGTGACCGCGTCGACCGGGCTGCTGCGCGGGCTGCAGGACACGAGGACCCCGCTCGTCGTCGCGACCGTCGGCTTCGTCACGAACGGGCTGCTCAACGCCCTCCTCATCTACGGCGCCGGCTGGGGCATCGAGGGGTCGGCGGCCGGCACCGTCATCGTGCAGTTGGCGATGGCGGTCGTCTACGTCCGGATCGCTGTTCGCGCAGCGCGGGCATCGGGGGCTCCGCTCCGCCCGGGCGCCTCGGGTGTCGCACGGGCGCTCCGGTCCGGGGCCTGGCTGTTCCTGCGGACGGCGTCGCTGCGCGTGGCGATGCTCGCGACGGTCGGCGCCGCGGCAGGGCTCGGGACGACCGGTCTCGCGACCACACAGGTGGGTCTGACGGTGTTCTCGACCCTGGCGTTCGCGCTCGATGCGCTCGCGATCGCCGGACAGGCGCTCGTCGGGCACGGACTCGGCGCGCGGGACCCCTCGCGTGTGCGGTTGGTCACCCGGCGGCTCGTCCTGCTCGGGATCGCCGGTGGTGCGGTGCTCGGTGTGCTCACCCTCGCCGTCAGCGGGGTACTCGCGCCGGTGTTCTCGGACTCGTCCGCCGTGCGGGACGCTCTGCCCGCAGTGCTCGTGCTCATCGCCGTCGGGATGCCGATCGCCGGGTACGTCTTCGTGCTCGACGGCGTGCTGATCGGCGCCGGGGACGCACGGTACCTCGCGATCGCGGGAGGTGTGAACCTCGTCGTGTACCTGCCGCTGCTCTGGTGGGCGGGTGGGACCCTCGCGGGGCTGTGGGCCGCGTTCGCACTCGGGTACATCGGTGTCCGGGCGGTGACGCTCGGGGTGCGGGCGCACCGGCGCGGCTGGATCGAGCACGCGTTGGCGCGGTGAGCACCGAGGTCGGGGCCGGTCTGCGTCAGCGTCGCGTCAGCGCGGTGTGAGGGGCTCGGACGAAGGTGGTTTCGTGAACGCCCTCCTCGTGATCCAGCTCGTCCTCGTCGGTGTGCTCGCCGGCGAGGAGTTCATCGTCCGCTGGGGCGTGCAACCGGCGATCGCCGCCCTGCCCGACGACGCCCACGTGCGCACGCGCATCGCGTTGGTGCGGTCCCTCAAGGTCGTGGTGCCGATCGTGATGGTGCCGGCAGTGCTCGCGTCCGTCGCCGTCCTCGTGGCGGCCGGGGCCGGCGCAGGGCTCGGGTGGCGCATCGCCGCGATGACCGCGTTGGTGGTGTTCGTCCTCGCGTCGTTCCTCGGGACCGTGCCGATCAACATCGGCGTGAACGACTGGGACCCGGCGAACCCTCCCGCGGACTGGAAGGACGTCGTGCGGCGGTGGGAGCGGATCGACGTCCTCCGGTCGAGCGCTGCTGCGGTCGCGTTCGTCCTGTTCACCATCGCGCTCGTCGTGACGTCGAACTGACCCCGGTCGCCCGTACGCTCCGTACCGTGCGCTCCATCGAGACGATCTCCCCCGATGCCACCACCGCGGCTCGGATCGTCCGCGGCTACCTGGCAGACGTGGCCTCGCGGTGGTACGGGCGGCCCGCGACGGACGCCGAGGTCGACCGTGCGCTCCTCGACGAACCCTTCGACGACCTGCAGGGGGACACCGGCGCGCTGTTCGTGGCGTTCGAAGACGGCCACCCGGTCGGCTGCGCCGGCGTGCGTTTCCTCGGCGACGTGGCCGAGCTCACCAAGGTGTTCACGTCGCCACTGCACCGCGGTCGAGGCGTCGGCTCGGAGCTGCTCCGCGCCGTCGAGCGATCCTGCCGTGCACGAGCCGTCACGACGCTCCGCCTGGACACCCGCGCCGAACTGACGGAGGCTTGCGCGATGTACGAACGGAACGGGTTCGAGCGCATCACCGCGTTCAACGACGACCCCTACTCGGATCGTTGGTACCGCAAGGCCCTGCGCCCGTGATGGACGTCACCAACGTCGCGGCCAGGCTCCTCGAGCGGGCGATCGAACGAGGCCAGGCCGTGCTCCGGTGCGACGCCACGACGCCGGTCGATGCGCTGCGGTCGTCGGTCCGCGAGGTCGCCTGACGACTTCGATTCACCATCCGGTGTCGGAGCAGATGCTCACCTGCGCCGACCAGGCGGCCCGAGCCGGGGCAGCAGCATCGCGACTGCGTCGGCGACCACGGCGTCCACCCGTTCCGGTGCGAGCCGACCGGCGATGACCAGGCCGGCGATGCCCTCGAACATCCCGGCGACCAGGAAGGGGAGGGCGCCCGGATCACCGTCCGCCCGCTGACCGAGGAGTTCTGCGCCGAGCGCGAAGAACCGGGCCGCTGCCGCGTCGAGCGGCCCGTCCGGCGTGGCGTGGGTCCCGAACATGAGCGACATGAGGGGGCCCTGGTCGCGCGCGAACGCGATGTGGGCGTGCGCGTAGGAGGTGAGTCGTGCCTCCTGGCCGTCGAGCCGGTCGGCGTCCCACAGGGCGGCGGTGAGGCTCTCGAAGCCCCGCGCAGCGATGGCTTCGAGCAGCGCGTCGCGATCGCGGAAGTGCCGGCTGGGTGCGGCGTGGCTCACGCCGGCGCGGCGGGCGAGTTCACGCAGCGTGACCGCCTCGACGCCCTGTTCGACGAGCAGCCGACGGCCCTCGGCGAGCAGGGTCTCGCGCAGGTCACCGTGGTGGTAGCTCGTGTCCACGGCCCGACCTTAGCGCGATGTGGTCGTTGACAACTATGTTGACAGAGCCTACATTCGGCGACATGACCGATTACGACGCGTCCGCCCTGCCGGACCGGACCGACCGCACCATCGTCATCACCGGCGCGTCGAGCGGTATCGGGCGGGCAACGGCCGCTGCGTTCGCTCGGGCCGGGGCGCACGTGGTCCTCGCCGTCCGTGACACGACCAAGGGCCGGGCGGTGGCGAGCACGCTCACGGGCTCCGTCGAGGTGCGGCCGCTCGACCTCGCCGACCTCGGATCCGTCCGGTCGTTCGCCGAGCAGTGGACCGGACCGATCGACGTCCTGGTCGCGAACGCCGGCGTCTCCGCGCGCTCGCTGACCCGGACCGCCGACGGCTTCGAACTCGACTTCGGCACCAACCACCTCGGGCACTTCGCACTGACGACGCTGCTGCTCCCACGGGTGCGCGACCGGGTGGTCGTCGTCGCGTCCCAAGCCGAACGTGCCGCTCGGCTCGACCTCGACGACCCGAACTGGGAACGGCGCCCCTACCGGTCGTCGCGCGCCTACAACGACTCCAAGCTCGCGAACCTGCTGTTCGTCGCCGAGCTCCAGCGCCGGCTCTCCACCGCGGGTTCGACGGTCCGGGTCCTCGCCACACACCCCGGGCTCGTCACCACGTCGATCTACGACCTGCCGGACGGCGCACGACCCGGCATCTGGGACCACCTGCTCCCCCGGCTGGGTCAGGACGCCGACCAGGGTGCGCTCCCCACGCTCTACGCGGCGACGGAGGACCTCCCCGGCGACACGTTCGTGGGGCCGCAGCACCTCATGCACATGCGCGGTGGGGCGCAGGTCATCGGTCGGTCACGACGCGCTGGGGACCGGGAGCTCGCGGCCCGGCTGTGGGACGTCTCGGAGCGGCTGACCGGGATCACCGCGCCGGTGGCCTGACCAGCGCCGCTCCGGGCGCGACTCCGCCGTCCTGCTCATCGCAGCCAGCGGTACTCGTACTCGGGACGACCCGGTCCGCGGCGCCCGTCTCGACGAGCGGGCCGGGAGGCGCGGGGACGGCCCGCCCCGTCGGCTCGGCCGGGCACGGTACCCGCGTCAGGCTCGCCCGGAGCCGCGTCCGGAGGGTGGCTGGTCCGGTACCGGCCCCGTGGTGTCGCCGATCCGCAACTCGGACCGGAACGCCGCCGGCACGGGCTCGTCCCCCTCGAGCATCGCCAGCGCGGCACGCGCGGCAGCGCGGCCCTTCTGCTCGAACGGCTGCACCAGGGTCGTGAGCTGCCGGATCGGGGTGCGGTGCAGCAGGCTGTCGTCGACCGTGATGCCGTCGAACCCGACGACGCTGACGTCCTCCGGCACCCGGAGTCCGGCGTCGAGGGCAGCCGAGATCACCCCGACGGCGAGCAGGTCGCTCTGCGCCACGACGGCCGTCGGCGCGGTCGATCCGAGAGCGAACAGGGCCTCGCCGGCGATGCGGCCCTCCTCCACCGAGCTGCCGGCGGTCTCCACGGCGACGGCGTCGGGGTAGACCCCGCGGACGCCGCGCAGCCGTTCGAGGGTGGTGTGGGCGACGCCCTCGGCCTCGCGCGCCTCGTCGACGGGACCCCGACGCCGGGCGGCGTCGAGCGGGAGCGCCACGATCGCCACGTCGGTGTGCCCGAGGTCGCGGAGGTAGGCGGCGGCACGTCGGGAGGCCTCGCGGTTGTCGAGGTGGATCGGCACGGCACCCTCGATCTCGTCCGCCTCGATCGCGACGACGGGGATCTGGCGTCGGCGGAGGACCGCGACCGCGGGGTCGATGCGCACGTTGCAGCCGACGAGCACCACGGCGTCCATCGGTGCGTCGACGATGGGTCCGGCGCCCTGTTCGTCGTCGAGCGGGCTCCGGACGAGCAGCAGGGACGCACCGGCGGCACCCGCGACCTCGGCGATGCCGTCGAGCGTCAGGACGTTGACCGGGTCACGGAAAGCGTCGCTCAGGCGTTCGTCCATCACGACCCCGATGACGCCGGAGCGGCCGCGGCGCAGGGAGCGCGCACGTGGGTCGGGACCGCCGTACCCGAGGTCGGCGGCGGCCGCGAGTACACGGGCTTTCGCGTCCTCCGACACCGGGCCGAGGCCGCTGAACGCGAGCGACGCGGTCGACGGCGCGACTCCTGCGGCACGCGCGACCGCTGCCAGCGTGGGACGCGCCCGCTGGGCAGAGCGCGACTCGCCGAGTCCTGTTGCCGGTTCGTCCATCGCCCGTTAGCGTAGCCGGAACCAGCGGTCGAATCGATTCGATCCGACCGCAACACGCGCCCCAGCAAGGATCTTTCGATGACGACGACGTCCACCCGCACGACCCCGACCACCCGGGCCTGGATCACCGCGGTGTTCGTCGTGTTCACCCTGTCCGGCCTCGACATCGCGACGTGGCTCGGCCGGATCCCCAGCGTGCGCGACTCCCTCGGTGCGAGCACGTTCGAGATGGGCCTGCTCGTGCTCGGCATGGCCGTCGGCTCGATCGGCGGCCTCACCTTCGCCGGACACATCGTCGCGAAGCTCGGCGCACGTCGAGGCGTCCAGATCGCCGCGGTGTGCCTGACGGCGGGCATGGTGTTCGCCGGGGTCGCGGTCACCCTCGGGTGGGGCTTCGCCGCCATCTGGATCGCCCTCATCGCGTTCGGCTTCGGCAACGGACTCTGCGACGTGTCGATGAACGTGTCCGGTGCCGCTGCCGAGAAGGCCGGCGGGCGCACGATCATGCCGCTCTTCCACGCCGCCTTCAGCCTCGGCACGCTCGCCGGCGCGGGCCTCGGAGCCCTGGCCGAACGGCTCGACGTCCCGGTCGCGTGGCACTTCATCGTCCTGGTCGTCGTCACGAGTGCCGCGATGCTCGTCGCCGTCGCGAAGTTCCAGGACGAGCACCGCTTCGAGGAGCCGGTCGGCACCGGCACCAGCCCGGTCGCGACGCCGCTCACCCGCTGGCAGGTCTGGGCACAGCCCTCCACGATCTTCATCGGCGTGATCGTGCTCGGCATGGCGTTGGCCGAGGGCTCCGCGAACGACTGGCTCCCGCTCGCGATGATCGACGGCCACGGCCTCGACAACGCCGCCGGGTCCGCCGTGCTCACGGTCTTCCTCGCCGCGATGACCGTCGGCCGTGTCGCCGGCAGCCCCCTGATCGACCGGTTCGGCCGCGTGCCCGTACTGCGGATCAGCGCCGCCGTCGCGGTGGTCGGCCTCGGCATGCTCATCTTCATCGACGACGTCCCGCTCGCCGTCGTCGGCGTCGTGCTCTGGGGCCTCGGCGCGAGCCTGGGCTTCCCGATGGGCATGTCCGCCGCCGCCGACGACCCCAGGACCGCCGCCGCACGGGTCAGCGCCGTCGCGACCATCGGCTACGTGGCGTTCCTCGCCGGGCCGCCGCTCATCGGGTTCCTCGGCGAGCACATCGGCCTGCTCGGCGCGCTGCTGGTCGTCTTCGTCTTCATCATCGCGGCCGGGCTGGCATCGGGAGCGGCGCGCGAACGAGGCGTCGCCGCCCGTTAGGCTTCCGGGCGTGCGTCTCGTCATCGCCCGCTGCTCCGTCGACTACGCGGGGCGGCTCTCAGCCCACCTGCCGCTCGCGACCCGTCTCCTCATGCTGAAGGCCGACGGTTCCCTGCTCGTGCACTCCGACGGCGGCAGCTACAAGCCGCTCAACTGGATGAGCCCGCCGTGCTCCATCGAGATCAGCGAGCCGGACGACGAGCAGTCCAGCGCCGGCATCACGCAGGTGTGGACGGTCACGCAGAAGAAGACGCAGGACAAGCTCATCGTCTCCCTGTACGAGATCGTCACCGACGAGACCCACGACCTCGGCGTCGACCCAGGGCTCGTGAAGGACGGGGTCGAGGCGCACCTGCAGCAGCTCCTCGCCGAGCAGATCGAGCTCCTCGGGGACGGTCACACGCTGATCCGCCGCGAGTACATGACCGCCATCGGACCGGTCGACATCCTGGCGCGGGACGACGCCGGCGCGAGCGTCGCGGTCGAGATGAAGCGCAACGCCAACATCGACGCGGTCGAGCAGCTGACGCGGTACCTCGAGCTGATGAACCGCGACCCGCTGCTCCGCCCGGTCCAGGGCGTGCTGGCGGCGCAGACCGTGGCACCGCAGGCGCGCACGCTCGCCGAGGACCGCGGCATCCGCGTCCTCGTGCTCGACTACGACGCGATGCGCGGCATCGAGGGCGGGCACACCCGCCTGTTCTGAGCGAGCGCTGCGGAACCTGGTCCGGGCCTGGAGGCACGGGTCGGCCCCGCCACGTCGGCCCCGGCCCGCGCCGGTAGGGTGGGCAGGACATGACCAGCCCGTTCAGCGCCATCCTCTTCGACCTCGACGGCACCATCAGCGACTCCGCGCCGGGCATCCTCGAGAGCCTCACGTACACGTTCCGGAAGGTCGGCGTCCCGGTGCCGGACCACGCGACGCTGATGTCGTTCGTCGGTCCCCCGATCATGGACACCTTCACGACCGCGATGGGCATGGACCAGGAGCAGGCCGAGCACACCCTCGCCGTGTACCGCGAGCACTACTTCTCGCACGGGGCCCTCGACTCCGCCATGTTCCCCGGCATCGACGTCGTGCTCCGCACCCTGCACGAGGCCGGGCTGCCGATCTCCACCGCGACGAGCAAGCCCGAGACGCCGGCGACGTACATCCTCGAGCACTACGGCCTCACCGGTGACATCGACATCATCACGGGCGCGAGCGACGACGAGGTCCGGTCGAGCAAGGCCGACGTCGTCGAGGAAGCACTCAAGCGGCTCGACGCCCGCGGGTTCGACACGAGCCGACCGGTGCTGGTCGGCGACCGGCTGCACGACGTCGAGGGCGCCACCGTCCACGGCGTCCCGGTGGTCTTCGCCGAGTGGGGCTACGGCTCCCCCGCCGAGGCCGAGGGCACGATCGCGTCGGCGGCGACCCCGCTCGACCTGCTCCCGATCCTGCTGCCCGGCAGGGTCGTCCCACGGTGAACGCCGCCGCCCGCACGGGCTTGCGCGGAGCCGCCTGGGTGCTGCCGGCCGCGATCGTCCTGATCGCGCTGAACTTCCGCGGCCCGATCGTCGCGACGGCTCCGGTGATCGGGGACATCCGGCTCGACCTCGGCCTCACCGCCACGATCGCGGGCCTGTTGACGACGATCCCGGTGCTGTGCTTCGCGCTCGCGACGCCGTTCGCCAGCTGGGTGATCGCCAAGGCCGACCCCGAGCGTGCGGTCTCCCTGTCGCTCGTCATCGTGCTGGCCGGCACCGTGGTCCGGTCGACGCCCTCCGCCGCGGCGCTGCTCGTCGGAACCGCGATCATCGGCATCGGCATCACCATCGGCAACGTGGTGATCCCGGTGGTGATCCGCCGGGACACCTCCCCGGAGCGCGTCGGCCTCGTCACCGGTGTGTACACGTCGGCGCTCAACGTCGGTTCGATGATCACCTCGCTCGGCACCGCGCCGATCGCCGCGGCGTGGGGATGGCCGCTCGCGATCGCGGTCTGGGCCGTGCTCGCGGTCATCGCCGGCTTCGCGTGGACGTACGCCGTCGGAGCCCGCGCCGCCTGGTTGCGCCCATCGGCGGCGAACACCGAGCCACTCCCGGTCACCGGGCCGATCGACCAGGTGCTCGACACCGGCGCGATCCGGACCGTCCGTGCCGCTCAGGCGGCTGCCGAACCGGTCCGTCCCGCCCGGCGCCTGATCACCTGGGGCCTGACCCTGGCGTTCGGCGGCCAGGCGTTCTCGTACTACGCCCTCACCGCCTGGATCCCGACGCTCCTGCACGACGAGATCGGCTTCTCGAAGGCATCATCGGGTGCCAGCTCGTCGGTGTTCCAGATCCTCGCCGTCGTCGGCGCACTCGGGGTCCCGGTGCTCGCGTCGAAGTGGCGGCCGCGCGCGATCATCTCCCTCGTCGCGTTCCTCTGGCTCGCGATGCCCCTCGGCCTGCTGTTCGCGCCGCAGCTCTGGTTGCTCTGGTCGGTGCTCGGCGGCGCTGCCCAGGGTGGCGGCATCACGGTCATCTTCATCGTGATCGTCCGGATCGTGTCGAGCGACGCCGATGCCCGCCGGATGTCCGCGTTCGTGCAGGGCGGCGGCTACCTGATCGGCTCCGCGGGGCCGCTCGTCGCCGGGTCGCTGCACGGGGCGACCGGGGACTGGACGGCACCGCTGCTCGTCGTGCTCGTCGCGGTGCTCACCCTCGGCGTCGTGGGGACCTTCGCCGCCCGGCGTGTGTCCTGACCACCTGTCGGACGCTCACTGAAGGACGGGCGCACCCCGTGCCTCCAGGCCGGGCGTCAGCCCTCCAGCACCTCGCGCAACGAGAGCGGACGGCGCCCCGTGACCCGCTCGACGTCGCCGGAGACCCGCGCGAGCGCGCCCTCGGCGATCGCCGTGTAGGTGCTCACCCAGGCGTCCGCCTGCCAGGGTTCCGGGTTCCAGCGCGCCCGTGAGGCGTACGCCTCCTCCACCGTCTCCGGGTGGTACGTGACCGTCCGGCCGCGGACCTCGGAGACCGTCGCCGCGGCCTGTTCGAGCGTGATCGCGACCGGCCCGGTCAGCTCGTAGGTCCGGTCCAGGTGCGCCGACGGGTTGCGCAGCACCTCGGTCGCGACACGGGCGACGTCCGCCCGCGCGACCGCGGCCATCGCGCCGTCGCCGGCCGGGCCGCGGATCACCCCGTCCTCGCCGACGAGGTCCTCGACGAAGTCCAGGTAGAACGAGTCCCGCAGGAACGTGTGCGCCATCGAGGTCGCGCGGATCGCCTGCTCGGTCGCCCAGTGGTCGCGCCCGAGGGTGAACGTCGCGTCCGCTGCGGCGCCCGAGAACGACGTGTACACGACGTGACGGACCCCGGCCGTCGCCGCAGCGCCGACGAACGCACGGTGCTGGGCGAGGCGGTCCTCGGCCTCCGCCGCCGAGACCATGAGCAGCAGGTCGACCCCCTCGAGGGCGGCACGGCTCGCGTCGACGTCGTCGAACGTCGCCACGGCGACCTCCGTCCCCGGCAGCTCCGGGGCGCGCGCGGCGTCGCGGACGATCATCCGGAAGGGGACGCCGTCCGAGGCGAGTACACGGGCGACGGCGCCGCCGATCTTGCCGGTGGCGCCGGTGATGGCGATGGTCATGGCAGCTCCTGTTCGGGTCGCGTCGTGTTGGTTCGCGTCGGTCTCGTGGTCACGTGCGCACCGTCCTGGAGGCACGGATCACCGTGGGTGCGACCCTCGCCGCGTTCACGCCGTCGACCTCCACCGCCCAGGTGCGGGCCGCCTCGTGGTCGCGGCCGTGCCGCATGTGCCGGCCCACCAGACGGTCGACGCGGACGCCGTCGTCGACGCTGCAGAACCAGGTCTCGGTGAACAGTTCGGCGAGCGCCGCCCAGGGGTCGCTGTCGTCGAGCAGGTAGTTGCCCTCGGACACGACCAGTCGGGTCGTGTCCGGGACGGCGATGCTGCCGGCGACGGGTTCGTCGACGCGGCGGTCGAAGTCCGGCGCCCACACGACGGGACCGCCTGCGTGGTCCACCGCGTCCGCTGCCACGAGTCGTCGCACGAGCGCCACGTAGCCCTCGCCGTCGAAGGTGTCGATCGCACCCTTGCGGTCGTGTCGTCCGAGGGCGTCGAGGGCGGCGTTCGACAGGTGGAACCCGTCCATCGGGACCTGCACGGCAGTGCCCGCTCCCAGTGCCGCGTCGACGGCCACGACCACCCGCCGGGCGAGCGTCGACTTGCCCGCACCAGGCGCTCCGGCGATCCCGAGGACCGTCCGGCCGTCGCGGCCCGCGAGCTCGACGGCACGTTCGACGGCCTGGTCGACGGACATCTCAGGCGGGGTCACGCGTTCATCCTGGCAGAGCGCACCGACAGCGACGGGCGGTGGTTCACTTGCCGCATGGTCGATGCGGCGAAGGCGTTCAGTGGGTTCTCGGTGCGGGACGTGCCCGAGGCGAAGGCGTTCTACGAGCACGTCCTGGGGGTCGAGGTCGCCGAGGACCACGGCATGCTGTTCCTGCAGCTCGGCGACGGCCACGGGGTGCTCGTCTACCCGAAGGGGCCGGCCCACGAGCCCGCGGCGTTCACGGTCCTGAACTTCCCGGTGCCCTCGGTCGACGACGCGGTCGACGAGCTCGTCGCGAAGGGCGTCGAGTTCCTGCACTACGACGGGATGACCGACGAGAAGGGCGTGAACCGGAAGGGTGGCCCGCTCATCGCCTGGTTCACGGACCCGTCGGGCAACGTCCTGAGCGTCATCGAGGAGTAGTCGCCGTCAGCGGGTGAGGGCGCCGGCCCAACCGAGGGCGATCGGCACCACGAGACCGTGCCGGTGCCGGGGCAGGTCCGCGATCGGCAGCCAGTCGGCACGCTCGGTGGACCCGTCGGTCTCGTCACGGAGCGCACCACCCGTGATCGACACCCGGAAGACCACCTGCACGGCCTTCATCGGCCGACCGTTCGCGTGCATCCGACGCTCGGCGGGCACGACGTGGTGGCGGACACCGAGCAGGCCACCGACGGCGACCTCGTACCCGGTCTCCTCCATGAACTCGCGGACGACGGCCTGCTCGACGCTCTCGTCGAGTTCGACACCGCCACCGGGGAGCGCCCACGTCCCCGCCTCCGGGAACCGCTGCATGGCGAGCAGGACGCGACCTTCGTGCGTGACCACGCCGTAGGCGGCGAGCCGGGTGTCGTAGTCCGTGTACTCCATCTCCTGACCATGCCAGGAAGCCGAGCGAGCGTGCGCGAGCCGCGCCGCGCCTCCAGGCCGGTCAGCCCGCAACGTGCGGGGTTCCGCGCAACGTGACAGCCTCACGGTCTCGCACCCGATACGGAACCTCGCACACTGCCGTGCCGACGGACCGCGTCCTCAGACGGTCGCTGCCGCAGCAGCCCATCCCGCCCGCATCCGCGCCACCGCGCGGTCGAACCCGGCGAGCGGCTCGGCATCGTCGCGGAGCATCGACTGCAGCTGGAGCCCCTCGTAGAGCGCGACCAGCTGCTCGGCCGCGTGCCGCGGCGAGGTCCCACGGGGTTCGCGCCCGGCGACGACGTCGCGCACGAGTGCGAGGGTGACGTCCTCGAACGAGCGCGTGTACTGCCCCCGGAACCATCCGGCAGCGGGGTGCTCCGGGCTGGACGCCGCACTGAGCAGCGCGATCCGGAGGCGCACGAGGGCGGGTTCGTCACGGCCGGCCTCGAGTCGTGCGCGCAGGTAGGCGACGGCACCCGAGCGTTCGGCGACGACCCAAAGCGCCCGACGGCTGCCGTTGTTCCACCGGTCCATCACGGCGACGACGAGGAGCTCCCACAGCGGGAACACGCGCCGGACGGTTTCCTCGGTGACCCCGGCGTGCTCGGCCACGTCGGCCGGACCGACGGTGTGGAAGTCGGCCGCGCGGTACGCCTCGATCGCGCCCGAGACGATCCGGGCGCGCAGGTCGACGTCGGACTCGGGCATGCCGTCGATTCTCCGGGCCGCGCGGCAGGCTCGCGAGCCGCCAGTTCTGGGGTGGTGGCCGTACCGGCCCGTCAGGCCCGGTCGAACGTCAGCGTCTCGTCGTCCGCCGCCGTGACCTGCCCCGTGCGCGCGAACTCGGCCCAGATCGCACGGAAGGCCCTGCCGCGCCGTTCGACCTCCGGCCAGTCCCGCTCCGGCACGAACCGGGAGCCGGCCCACGCCGCACGACCGCCGAGCAGCAGCGGCAGGTCGCTCATGTGGACGGCGCCGGTCGGCTTCGTCGTGACGCCCCGGATCAGGCGGTACGACGTTGCCCGACCTCCGGCAGCGCGGTGCCGTGCGGTGAAGCGGCGGACGTCCCTGCCGTAGATGACGTCCGACAGCGGCCGGACGAGCAGCCACCGCAGGAGCGGACGAACCACCTTCGAGCGCGCGATCGTCCGGAGGCCGGGGACGAGCGGCACGTACATGCCGGCCTCGTCGGTGCCCGAGCCGATCAGCACGTCGATGTCGGGTGCGACCGTGGACCACGCCTCGTCGACGGACCGCTCCGCGGGCAGGGGCGCGTGACCGTACTGCGTGCCGTAGGGCATCCCGCCCGGCAGCCCGTACGGTGCGGCAGCGCGGGTCCCGATCGCCTGACGTTCGAGCAGGTCGTCGAGCGGGGTGTCCGGGTGCAGGCTCCCGACGGCGCGCACCATGGCCGCGTTCATCCGTGACCGCCCGCGGGACAGCCCGAGCGGTGCGCTCTGGATGATCGCCCGCCGGAAGAGCCCCGCCGTGCCCTCGCTGATCATGAGGTGCGCGGCCGCGTCCCCGCCGGCGGACTGGCCGAACACCGTCACCAGGTCGGGGTCGCCGCCGAACGCCGCGATGTTCGTCCGGACCCAGCGGAGCGACTCGACCAGGTCGAGCAGCCCCAGGTTCGCCGGCATGCGCTCCCCGTCACCGAGGAACCCGAGGATCCCGAGCCGGAACGTCACCGAGACGAACACGACGCGCTGCTCGGAGACGAGGTCACGGGCGTCGTAGATCGGCACGTCCCCACCGCCGATGACGTACGAGCCGCCGTGGATCCAGACCATGACGGGCAGCCGTTCGCCGGGCTGCACGTCGGCCGGTGCGGTGATCGACAGGCGTTGGCAGTGCTCGTCGACGACGAGACCCTCGGCCGGCGGCAGCAGCTGGTCGACGAACGTCGCCTGGACCTGCGGCGCGACGGGCGCCGGCGTGGTCGCCGGGTACGGCTCGTCGAAGGGCGGCATCGGCTCGGGACGCTGGAAGCGCGCGGCCCGGGCGTACGGGATCCCGAGCGCGCGGACGACCTCCCCGTCGACGACGCCGGTGATGCGTCCGGCAGGCGGGTCCCAGGTGAGCGAGTCGGCGTCGAGCATGGACCCCACGCTATCCAGCGTGACCACCATGCGGACTGGAGGCACGGTGCGGGCCCGCCCCGCGCCTCCAGTCCGCCCCTCAGTCGCGTCGGGCGACGGGACGCAGCGAACCGGACGCCGCGAACGCCGCGACGAACAGCACCGCCACCAGCCACAGCGCGCTGAGCGCGCCCACGTGCTCGGCGATCGCCCCGATGACGGGCGGGCCGGCGAAGTTCGCGAAGTACCCGATCGACGCGACGACGCTCACGCGAGCCGCCGGGTTCGGGCCGCTCTGCGCCGCGGCGGACATGCCGAGCGGGAAGCCCATGGAGACGCCGACGGCCCACAGCACGACGCCGATCAGGGTGAGCCACCAGCTGCCACCGACGATGAAGAGGACGGCGCCGACGATGCCGAGCGCGGTCGTCCACCGGACCGTCCGGACACGACCCAGCCGGTCGACGACGGGGCCGGCGAAGACGCGGGTGGCTGCCTCGGAGACGGCGAACACGGTGAAGAACAGCGCGCCGATCGCCGCGGTCTGTCCGTGACCGTCGGTGGTGGCGAGCGCGAGCCAGTTGTTGGCCGACCCCTCGCCGAGTTCGACGCCGAGCATGACGACACCGATGAGCAGCAGACGGACGTCCGCCCAACCGCGCGCCCACTGGCGGAGCCGCTGCCGGGGCGTGAGCGACGCGTCGTGCTCCTCGGCCCGGGTGCCGTCCGGGATGCCGCGCATGGCGACGACGCCGACCACGAGGATGACGACGGCCTCTCCCAGCAACTGGGCCGAGGGGGTGATGCCCAGCCAGGCGCACAGCGCGGCGAGTCCCGCGCCGAGGGCCGCGCCTCCCGACCAGGCGGCGTGCATCAACGGGAGCAGCGTGCGGCCGGCGAGCGCCTCGATCGCCGTGCCCTCGACGTTCGCCATCACGTCGAGCGAGCCGATGCCCGCCCCGGCGACCACGAACCCGACCGCGGCGAGCGGGACGGAGTGCAGCGCG
>Ga0153924_1000153_pt1 | contig 45968 bp, 51 predicted proteins | sample TSNJ008MetaG_FD_104709 | JGI IMG/M metagenome (GOLD analysis project Ga0153924, IMG submission 104709) | Attine ant fungus gardens microbial communities from New Jersey, USA - TSNJ008 MetaG | ecosystem: Host-associated > Fungi > Mycelium > Unclassified | place: USA: New Jersey, Wharton State...
AGGAGGTGAAGAAATCACCATCAAAAGACGAGGAGAAGACGATGAGAATGGACATAACATTCTCTGTTGTCAGATCGAGAGGATGAGCGATCGAGATGAAGAGATGGGCCGGGCCGCCACACGGCTTGTACGTGGAGAGGTACCGGATCATATTGATGGACACGTGTTGTTCCGAAGGCGACAAGCATATGGGAAGGCGGCAGCGGGGCTGCGTGGCGGAGGACCCCGGCATGGGCATGAGTGGACGGAGGAGATGGCGCTGGTGCGGGCGATGGGACGCCGGCTGCTCCTGGAGGGAGACGGAGGGCGCGGACGGCAGACGCGGAACAGTAAACGGTCTGGCGGACTTGAGGCGGTGCTGAGCGTGAGAAAAGAGGAGTTGACAGCGGCGTGCAGCGTGATGGCAGACTTGTAGTTGAGCCATGGCGTCTTCACCGCACTCACCAATGGGCACACAGAATACTCCGCCACATCTCCGAAATCTCCTCCGCTCACCCTCCCTCGACCCCCTCCCTCCACAAATCGACTATAGTTTTCGTCGCCATTCCATCCAGCACCCCCATGGTCTCAAGCGTAAAGTCTCTCCAGATCGTCCCGTTTTTGCCCCAGTCAGCGAGGAAACAGATTCCCATCTCATCGGTCCTGGTGTCCCAAGCCTCATGGACCTCGACTCCAAACCTCCAGCCCCAAAACGCCGTGGCTCGGCAGTAGACACCCAGCGCATCGCCCAGCTTTCTCTTACCGACCGCCGTGGTTCTGCAGACTCTCGTTCTCATTTATGGTGGTCCTCTTCTGTCCATCGCGACTCTTCATCTTCCATGCTCTCCAATGCTGGTCATAACTCTGTCAATTTCAATCTCACCGTCCCAGATTCTCCCCACCACCTCCCACCTTCCATCGCTGCCTTTTCTTGGCCAACAAATACCGACAGTGTCCCGGAACCCTCCGCCATTCCTCCCCTCAACTATCTGACAGATCGCCGTATGTCTGTCCCTGACACTCTCATCTCTCACCCAAAATCTCTTCACCCGCGGTCACCCCGGCCCTCCTCCCGCCAGGGCCAGCTCCAAGAGCCTGATACTTGCCCAACCTCCGCTCAGGATAATTCACCCTCCCCTTCTGCACCTCCCCCACTACCACAAATTGCATCATCAAAGAAAGACAGCGGCCCAACCCCCTACTCCCGTTCCCCTGAGCTCAGAGTCTCACACAAGCTCGCTGAGCGCAAACGTCGGAAGGAAATGAAAGATCTTTTTGATGAGCTTAGGGATCAACTCCCTGCAGACCGTGGTATGAAGGCCAGTAAATGGGAGATTCTTACGAAAGGTGCGCAAGTGTCAGTGCCAATGCCTTCAGTCAGCTAACAACCCCCAAGCTATCGACTTTGTCGCTCAGCTGAAACAGTCCAATCAAGATATGATACGCGAAATTGACCACCTACGTCAAGAGATCGACATTGCCCGGGGGAGCTCTGTCTATGGGCAGTCTCAGGCCTCTGTCGTGCCGACACAAGGTCCTCCACCGCCACTCCTTCAACCTCCCCTGCCAGGACCCTCCCAGCTTCCTCTCCCGAGGCTCCCCAATCAAAATAACTATCCGTCATTAACTCCTGGTCCACCTCCCAATGGCGTCCATCCCTCACCATAACCTCCTTCACTTTTTTTGTAAACTTATTATCTTCGTTCTTGTTATGTTTAGCGATGGGTTTTGCATTGACCTCTGGTGCCCTTTGTATTTGTAGACCCGGCATGACTCTCCAATCCAATGACCTTAGAGTAGGGTCTTTTGTATACCTGAACAATGGATTTTGCAGTGACAAATAGTACCAAATACGTTTTAGTTAATTCTTTGCTCTTGCCATCATCATTGCTAAACTATATGGCTCCCAAACAGCCCTCGCTTGACTTGTTATTCCATCCGAAAAAGAACAAGAAACCGCAAAATCTACCATCTCGTAAAACTCCATCCACGCCACGACCGAAGCCACCACCCGAGGAAGATGAAGGTTTACAGCTCCCAGATTGGCCGTTTCAGGATTACAGATTGCTTTCGTCTGCGCTTAATGGTTGGAAATACGATGTCATGAAGTTTGACTCGCGCAAGGTTCAGGATATCTCCAGATGGATAGCACCCGTCAAACTCAACCGGAAAGACCTGCGAAAAGACGAACCGGCGACAGAGACTGTACCTCTGGCTCCCATGCTGGGGTTAGATGGGAAACCTGTCATTGGTACCGATGGTAATATTGTCATGGTTGATGCAGAGGGAAAACCTATTCAACCTACTGAGGGCAAGGAAAAGGGCAAGTCCGCCGTAAATTCTGCCGCTGCCACCAAGAAACGGTTTCAAAAGAAAACACGACAAGTCTTTTATGTACCAGAGGAAGTTAGACAGTTGAGGAAGGAGGAGAGGTATCCTTGGATCATGGAGGACTCGAATCCGGTCCAGGATAAAAGAGAGTTATGGGTCGGACAGCTGGAGGATGTAGGCAGGGCAGAGACACATGCTTTCATGATGCCTGCTGCAAACGATGTCTTCAAATTTGTGCCTGCGCATCGGTGGTATAAGTTTCAAAAGAAATTGAAACATGGATTACCTACGGACACAGCAGGTGTGGAGCAATTGGTAGGTCTATTCGAGAAAGTGTTCAAGTTTCTTGGCTAATACATTGGTAGTATACAACATCGCAGAAACGTGATCCTCAGGCGTGGCTTGCGAGCCGAAATGGTGGTAAAGGCGTTTCAGCCGCCACCGCTGCTATGTTTAAAGCAGAGGCCGAAGGAAGAACGATCTCTATCGGGAATTCATTCGTGCATGATTCTGGTCAGAGTCTGGGTCCCGGAGGCAGGAGACTGAAGATTGTGGATAGTGGAATGGCCCAATTGTTTGGCGATGACGACGATGAGGATGGAGAACTCAAGGCAAGGCGAGCAAGAGAAATGGGCGGGGAGGGTGATATGGATGAACAAGTCTACGAGGAAGACTTTGCTGATGATGACGAACATGCCCCGCCAGACGAAAATGACGAGGAAGTGAAGGAGGCTGAGGTCCGTCCCTGAAAAAAATGTCGAGTTGTTGTTCTTGATTTTTTATAGGAACGACTGAAACGGGAGTATCGGACGGCAAACAAGCACCGCGAGGCTGGGATTGATGAGGATGATGACCAACCAGAGAGTCCGCGTCTGAGTAAACATGCAAAAGCAATGCAAAAGCTTATTCGCAACCGCGAAGGGAACGATGCGTACGAGTCTGATGATGATAATCGGAATCCTTATGCCAGCTCGGTAAAGCCTTAATGTGTTCATACTAAAAATGATGTACTTAATTCTGTGCAGGAGGAAGAAGAAGAGGAAGAAGAGTTGCCTATACCCACCGGACCAGCGATTCAACAGCAACCCCAGCAGGTTGACGTACAAACCAAATCACAAGCACCAAAACCTGGGGACGTTTCCAATCTTCAATCTGACATCAGCAGTTCACGGCCCACTTCTCCAAGTCTAGGCGGACATTCTGTGGTTGCTAAGCGCGCAACTAGCCCCAAGGCCCACAAATTACTCAATCAGAGCAAGTCCAACAGTCCAATGAACAGTCGAGCCACTAGTCCTATTACGGGAAGCCGTGCGACCAGTCCTGCGGCGAATATCCAGAATTTTGTTGGCAATAAGCGCAAGGCAGATGACGCGGCAAATGCGAACAGCCCTAGTGCTCACGGCCAGCCAAAAGCCAAGAAGAGGAGGGAGGTTGCACCTGTGACACCGGAGGAGATGAAAGCCCTGCTCATTGAATGGTTGAAGATAACATCAAAAGAAAAGGCTACGACGAGAGAGTGCATTCAGCACTTCACACCGTATCTCACGGATCAGGAGAAAAAGGCTGAATTTACAAAGTTGGTCAGGGAGATTGCGGTACTGAAAGAGGGTCACCTTGTCCTTCGTGCTAGTGGTGGATCCGCAGCACCTGCGGCAGAGTGATTTCACTGTGATTTTGTATCTACAGATTTGTTATATGATGACCATCAAATGGATTGTTACGATTAAAAGCGAGAAAAAGAGCAAGTCAGTTGCTGAATTAGGTAAGTTTGTCCGCTGTGAGCTGCTAGTTGCTCGAATCGTCCGACTGATACTCTCTCTACAAGTGAACTTGGCCTGACTCTGCGCATGCAGAAGGACGGTATCTAGTTCTGCAGAAAAACATCATGAAAAGATATTGTTCGTCCACATTTTACGCCCAAGCCTGGTCTGAGACTGCAATCTGCTCGGCGCGGCTGACATATACGCAACTCGATCTGGGGTTTGTTCTCCCCAGAAACGATATATAAGCAAGATCTGTCTCTTGGCACCTCTTTCCCCAATACCCATCTCACCCGCTCTCATCTCATCTCCGAGAACTTCGTTCCTTTTCATCCCTAGGGTCTCGCCAGCCCTCTATTGGATCATTCTTCATTGCTACTACTGTCATTTCTAGAGTTCCTCTTGCCTATCTCCCCGACATCATTATCATGTTGCTCGCCTCCTTGCTTCTTGCCGCTCCTGCCGTTCTAGCTGTTTCCGTGCCTACTTCTGACGCACACGATCACTCCGTTCGGAGATCCCTCGGTGGACAATGGTATCATGAACCTGATCACCCGGTACACAGTCTCTTCCGTCGCAGTGGCCAGACTGACGGTATCACCTATCCTGTCGTTGGCTCCTTGAGTGAGTATATGCTTCATTGTATACGCATATACTTAACCCAATTTCTTGTCATAGTGTGGGGACAAAACTTCCCAAGCAGCACTCCTGACTCGAGTCAATTGCCTCAGGCATGGATTGATGCTCTGACTGCTGCAGTAAAGGCCGGAAAGATACCTGACGTTCCTATCGCCGAGTCGGAAGATGGAGCAGACCCCAAGTATCCTGATGACCTTGACCCCATGTCTCCTCGGATTTGCTCGTCGACATACAAGTGCATCAATAACCTAGCCTGGTGGGATGGTCCAGAGGGTTATTATGCCAGCTCCTTTGACGATGGTCCTCAACCAGTGAGTATATATGCGCTTTTAACGGAATGATTACTGAATATGTATGTCAGACCACAGACGCACTTGTCGCGTTTTTGCAAGAGAAAAGCGTGCATACCACTCACTTCATGATTGGCCTCAACATTCTCCAGTACTGGGGTCAGTTCTTGAAGGCTTTTGAGGCAGGAGATGATATTGCTGTCCATACTTATACCCATCCTTTCATGACTACCCTCAGTAACGAGGATGTCGTTGCCCAAGTACGTACTTGGGGCCTCATTTCCTTTGTTCACTTGTCTTATATGTTCAGCTCGGATGGACAATGGAGTTGATTCATAACTCTACTGGCGGTCGTGTTCCCCGATTCTGGCGTCCCCCTTATGGTGACTCAGATAACCGTGTCACTGCCATTGCAAAGGAGGTATGGGTTCCATCAATCTGATCACATATACCTTTCTGGATTTTGTTAGGTTTTCGGTCTTGAGACAGTCATTTGGAATGAGGAGTGCGTATGCTTACTGCTTTCATGTCCTTCCTCCCTGATAGCAGACTGAAGTACTGAAGACTGGAGCTTGGGTGCCGGAGGAACCAGTTTGGAGACAATCGCCAATCAGATGCAAGAGTGGCTGACTCGTATGGCATTCACGTCCTCGCAGTTTCAGTCGCTGAGTGCCTAGATAGGTCCCAAATCACCTGGCCTTGTGGTTTTGGAGCACGAAGATTCAGATGACGCACTCCAAGCCTTTGTAGATGCTTTCCCAAAAATTCTGGAGAACGGATGGAAATTTGAGTCCCTTGCTCGCCTCTTTGGTCAGGGCCGAGCATACCAGAATGCAGTGGACAACATCTCTGAAGTGAAGCCATACGATGTCATGGCGGGCCCGAGCAACGGTTCCACAGTCATGGTTCAAAGCTCAACGGTTACCTCCAGTGCGCCTTTACCGTCCAAGTAGGTGCTTTACTCGGCCTCTGGTGATAGCGATTGACTTTGAACACCAGCTCTAGTTCACCACCAGCAGGAAACCTCGCCGCTAGCTCACCAACACCGGAGACTGCGGCCAATACAGCCAACTCGGCCTGGGACAAAACAAGTTCATTGCAATGGATCCTCGCAACAATGCTGGGATCCTCGGTGATGACAGTGGTGACGCTCTGGGTATGATCCACTTCTATTTTGCATACTATTCCACCCTTCTTTTGCTATATACACGCTACCTCACGCGTCCGTTCCTGGATTCATCTTGCCATTTCTCGAAGCATTTTCTATTATAGGTCGTTATTCGTATCATAGACTTATCTTATCATTATATATGTCATTATAATTGTCCGACATAGCACAAGATTGATCAATGTAACAACCGTTGCGCTAGATGCATGAAGTCAACTAAGTTGTTCCCTGAAGGATGGCTACAGTGCAACCTGGATTTGGCCTGAGGCACGTACCAGAACTATGGTGCAAAATGTCGGGCTCGGCTTGAACAAAAAATAGAAGAGGAATATGCCGTAGATGATTCGTCAGCACTGGGGTGGTGCTACGCTATCCTATGGAGCCATTACCAGGGGGTCCAAGACGGTACAAAACAGGATTAACAGAAGTCTGGAGGAGCATGAGACGTGGTGCCTGCAACGCCAGTGGGGAAATTATGATGATGACATTAGACTGGGCCATTTGATTCGCAAGCCTTCTAGCCATCGCATATATAAAAGTTCTGCGATAGGCGACTTGGTCTTGGGTAACAAGGACGATTCACTAGCATCCACTGCCAAAGGAATGTGTGTATGAGTGGACTCATCTTGCGAAGACGATGATGACGAGAGGCCAGAAATGTCCTGTTCTTCCTCTATTATGACCAAGCCCTTCGCAGTCATGATACTCCTTTTGACAACACGTGTGTGTGGGAGTAACTTGTGTGAAGCTTGGATATGCCGTTCGACTGCAGGATTGCTACAAGCAGCTGTCGACACAGATGGAGTGGAAAAACTAGAAGAACAGCTTACTCGTTGATTCCCTGAAGTATGTCAAGGATGAGGTTGTGAGCCAAACCAGGGTTAGTGTCTCTGAGTTCCGCGAATCCCCGAGATAACATGTTCAATGACTCCATATCTTGAGCGACTATGTTGTCCCGATTAGCCTTAGAAGGGTACGGAGTCAACAGATCATACTGATATCCGGTGAAACAGTGGTCACAAATACCTTTTGAATGACAGGTAGAATAACCTGATCGATTATCGACACTCCAGCTTTGGCAGATTCATTGCACTTGTGGATCTCAGACGATGTCCGAGAAGTACCAGCAGCTTCTGTCTTCGAATTTCCAATAGACTCAGCCGAAAACTCGAGTGAGCCGACAGAGTCGACTTTTTTAACTGGACGGATGGTATCACTACCATTGCCAAGGTCAGCAGCACTTTGCACTGTTCCTGCACCATCGACGATTGTTCTTTCAAAATACGACCCACATTGTACATTGCGTATTGATCTCATATATGAAGATGAAGTGCCTGTAGCAAAAAATCCTGTCAGTATAAAGTCATCGAAAGTGGATAACCTCTTGGCGCACCTGAGAGCGTGTCCTCTTTTCGGGATATCTTGTCCTCTCCAAGCTGGGTTAGTTTATCAGTTGAATGGACAACTTGTGAGCTCAGGCTAGACGCAAAGATGGTTGACACACTACTATCAGTCGAGAGATGACTTTCTTCTCGGCCGACTTCAGGTGCCACCCTACTCGACGTCTCCAAATCCTGTGTTACTTTATGTTTGGGTGTCATCACAGACACTGCGTGAACACTGTCAAAATTCCAATCGCTCCTCATCGTATTGTTATCCCATGCCAGGTTAGTGGAGATGGTTGCTTGGACAGGTTGTTTCTTCGGTGGTTGTTTCAGCCGCCAATTTTGGTATCGCTCGACAAGCTCAGTAAGGTATGACGTCTTGCGAGCTGAACGGATGAAACGGTGTTGTAATAGCTCACTCGCAGAAGGCCGCTTAACCAGGTTTAGTCAGATGAGAGTCGTGCAGCTCATTATCAAATGCTTACAGATTCTGGGTCCTTGGTCAAACATCGAGCGACAAAATCTTTGAATGCAGCTGAATATGGTCCTTCTAGTACTGGTGGCTCTGCTTTGGGGATCAGGAAGAGTACCCTCACAGGGTGGTGTTCAGCCAACGGAGGCTCGCATTTGGCCATTTCGATGGCCGTGATACCCAAGCTCCACATGTCCGCCTTCACATCATACCCAGCTTGTCGAATCACTTCAGGAGCCATCCAGAACGGTGTTCCGACAAATGTGTATCGGAGTGTGTTGGTGAGTTGTGCAGCTACTCCAAAATCCGCCAACTTGACCTTGCCGGACGAAGATAACAAAACGTTTGCAGCCTTGATATCACGATGAATGGTGCCTTCGGTATGAAGATACTCAAGACCTAGTAGAAGCTCCCGACAGATAACGGCAATATGTTGCTCAGAAAAGGGACCTGGTTTCAAGAGATCCAGACATGAACCCCCAGCGAGGTATTCCATGATGATCCATAGTTTGTAATCGACGACAAATGACCCATAGTATCGGGTGACATATTCGGAGTCGCACTGAGCGAGACTGGCGATTTCTTTTTGGATTTCCGAGATATCGTCATCAGAATCTTCGAGGTCTGTCAAATACTGATTAGTTTTAAACTACCATGGAGGTCTTTCGGAAAAGAATAGTTGACCTATTTGCTTGACTGCAACAATTTGCTTCGTATCGTTGTGAATGGCTTTGTACACTGTCCCAAAGCTTCCCATACCCAACTTCTCTAGTAATGTGTACTGACTTGCGGGGTTTGTGCTTGGAACGGGACATGGTCCCAAGAGTCGAGGCTGAGATTCTATTCGGGGGGAAAGAGGGGGAGACTGACTTGCACTCGACTTGGGCTGTTTGAGAACCCTATCAGTATTGAGTCGTTTCAGAACGCGGGAGCCAGAGGGCATGCTGAAGGCAGGAAGTTAGGGATGATCCCTGTCTTCATAACGTTGAAGACAAAAGGGATCAACTCAGGGATGAGGCATGTGTCGTACGCTGTTCATTTACCAGGCTCATGATCGTATAGCTAGAACATACCATGTGAGCAAAAGGTTTCAATTCCTTCAGATGTAATCAGACAAAGAGTTTCAGAAAGAGTGCTCAAACATTCAGGACAGAACGACTGTAAGACGCGTGATAACTAGAGTTAGTTCCTTACTGTTCGCAAGAGACTTTAATCGCATAAGCCTGGTCTTATGAAAGCATAGAATAACACTTTGCATATCATGGTAGCATATGTCAAATACACAATCCCAACGCCGATCTCTCATGCCCTAACAGCATACTTTCTCTTAGGGAAATTCTGATCCTTCTTCTTCTGCTTCAGTGTCTTCAATGACTTTTCGTGCTAGATATCCCATTACAATGTATTGAGCATTGCCAACAGCAAGGTACTTGCCTTTGACAGACGCCGCCTAATCGCCCGAGTCTTCTTGGGCCGGAGGTCAAGAGGCTTATACTTCTTGTCCTTGTAATATTCACGGAGATTCTGGCGGGCCTTCTGGTTGGTGACGGTCAAAACCCGGGCAATCGACTTGCGGACAATCGACCTGCATTCAAGGCATAAAATCAGCTCTCTAAATCCCCTGCCACCAGATGACCGCCACAGACAGTTTTGTAAGTTTGGAGGCGGATCCACCAGCAATTTTCTGTACCCGCAATCGAAGGAGCTCGGTCCTGAGATCACTCAACTGCTTGTTCAAGTCATTCTTTGACCTAAAAAAACACAAGTTCAATTTATCATCCTCTTACGCTGTAAAGGACCCTCGATGGAATGCGCACTTGGTTTGTAGCTCATAGACCTTCACTTTTCCGGGCATTTTTGAGGCGTCTGATGGGATACAAGATTAGCATTGATTCTTCAATATTGATCTAGTTCCACGATGACCAGGCGACTCGTCGAGACGACCAATGTACAAAGACTTCCAGCTACACTGATCATCGTGAAACCCAATGACAAGAGGTTGCTTACCTTGAAGGCTTCGTACTTCAGTGATCACTGGGTTCTGTTTCTTCTCAGTCTGTATCGTAAACCTTATTTTTGAAACTATAACGTTGCTGCAATGGCATCTCGGCCATCAACATCTTATCTTATCTTCGTCGTCTTTAGACTATCCATGCTCTTCTTCACCAGCTCCTCAAACTTCACAAGCGTTCCTCCAAAGATATCTAACGCGCTTCAAATTCAATCAGCATTCTGATATGAAGTCCCTCGAAACATATATGTACCTTCCATAAGTGAGGTCAACACGTCCTCCGGAGAGTTGGTCAACCAAATCCAAGTCGTTGATATCTGCAGTACTAGTGATGAAGTATTTGTGTAAAAGGAAAGCTGAGAAAGCCAACCTTTTGCACCTCCTGCATAGGTTGTGGGGATCGTCACCCATTCGCCGAGTTCTGCTCGGCATCAGTAAACTCGAGTTGTTACAAATCATTTGCCACCTACTTCGCACAAGCTCTTCGTCGATTCCCCGACACAGCCCCTCCACATCAGCTGAATGAATTAGAAATTCACTGTCTTGCCTTCAATTTCCTACCTTCTCAAGAAACATTTGTGACTCACCTACAATACTCTGCGAGTAGACTGAGGGACTCTATGCAGACATATCAGACAATTTATGGAAGAGGGGTATATATCCCGACACACCGCTAGATACCTCCATATCTGTAATATCTTGCCACTTGTTCGTAGCTACCATCCATTTGTCACCCCTTTTCCGGCAACTTGTATGATTCAAAGATGTATCTTATCACCAATGTTTCGAGGAGGTAAAGGTCGCATACCTCACATCCACGACGAGTCGATCCTTGCCAACAGCATTTGACATGGCTGTCAGTCGCTCCAGAGAGAACTTGGAACTCGGAAATAAATAGGATGTTACAATTACCTGGAACCGTCAGAACACAAGCGCACTGAGATGGGCCATACGTACTTTGCTCGCTCCAGCATCTCTCCATTCTTTCGCATTCTTCTCAGTGATTCCGCCACCAACCTGAAGGCCTCCTAGTTCCAGGACCCATCAGACGATATGAGAATTGGGCATGCGATCCATAGGACTCGGTACGAACCCGGCCAAGCAGCAAGAGCTTCCTTTGCCGCAACATCATTGCCTCCACCAAGCTTAATGACATGTCCCCCTACTAAGTTTAGATTCCTATATAATCGCGCAAACTCTGCTGGACTTTGGCTACATCCATGCCAGGACCTAGTTAAGCTGATTGTTGTCCGAAATGGCCAAGGAGCTTATACACGCCTTGCAATGAAATTCGTTTTCAGCTCCTCTGGTTTATCATCGGATAGTGTACCTCCAACGATCTGTACAACCTGCCCGTCATGTAGGTCAATACAGGGCTTGAATATACTGTGCCTCCTTGGAAGAGTTGTCATGGTGTTTGAGATAAGACTTAGTCCAAGACAACCGTCACAATCAAGGTTGCATGACCACATGCTTTCTTCTTCCTCGCAATTAGAAGCAGGCAAGTCACTGATATAGGATATAATACAAGGTACAGAACGAGACATCTTGACGTTCCAAAGATTTCAATATTCCAAAGAGTTTTCAATGATTTTCGTTAGATGCTCTCTTCCATCGAGACCAGCGACATTACCGATACCAGGCGCCAAGTCCAACACACGTCTCTGGGGAATTGTACCCTCAACAAGCTTATCAACGTCGTCTCGAGTATATCTGAACGTCAGGAACTCAGACTGGTCCTACTATCATTGTGAAAGCAGGTAACTCACCCGACAGCCTTTAAGCCACGAGGAACATTAAGTCCATTGAGGAATCGTGCGATGGCCTCAAACAAATGTTTGCCAATATCAGAATCAGAAATCCGAGAGATGGAAGGATCCGAGATTGTAGTATTATTGAAGATTGCCAAGGCTTCGCGGTGACGGTCTGGGGCGGAGGGTGCTGTGAACTGGAAGACTATTTTTCGAGGTTACGTGGTGTCATATACTTAAATAACTGACTAACCTGCAGGACCTGTCAGAGAAACACTGAAAGAGAAACTAAGTGCACAACGATAACCAGGCTTCAAAACTATTTGTTACCTGACGCCGTGCGGGATGATGGGACCGCTGACTTGATAACCTGGGTGTTTATACTTGGGACCCTTCTTGTTCAGACCTGAAATCTGTAAAGAGTAAACCCTCATATCATAGTTTCTGACAACAAAAACAAACCGGGTAACTCATTCCATGGCAGAGGTGGCAACCAGCATTTCCAAAACCGATACCCGCGAATGACGAAGCCAGGCTGAACGACCGGGTGAGGTGTCTATGCCACGATGTCAGGTCAACTTACAGCATTTGCTCCCTAGCTTCGTAGTCACTGCCACCACTCTTGTGAATACGAGGGAGGTATTTAACGGTGGCCCGCAACGCCCAAAGAGAGAATACATCGGCTACAGGATTGCTCCCTTGATATGCAGGGCGCAAAATTGGATTCACAGGTCGTGGTGTCCGCTCAGTATACCTGAGAGGCGATTGGCGGTTAGACAATTCATAAACAAACTGGCTCACGGAATTGCAGTGAGACTTTCCATACTGTGGAATAATACGTCAAGACCGGCGCTTATCTGCAATTCGACAGAACAAGACTCGGTATTACGAGTATCCTTGCAGTGAGTTTGAGTTTACATGACAGGGGGTGGTCCGACTGGATGAGCTTACAACTATTCCCAGGATGGGTTTTAATGCACGGCTGGCAATGCCTGTCTTGAAGGAAAGTGATGTGATATCAAGAATTGCTGCTCCCGTGGTTTCCGAGCCTGTTCCAGCGGTTGTTGGGACAGCAATCAGGGGGCGCAAGGGCTTGGATACAGGCAATCCTTTTCCGATGGGTGCATTGACAAAGTCCATCAAGTCCGAGTCGTAATAGACCATAAATCTATAAGGGTAAATGAAATTTGTCCCACGCAGGGAAAGAGGACATACAAATTAGCCGCTTTGGCAGTGTCGATGACACTCCCACCTCCAACGCTATGTTGACGTTAGGGTAGCGAAAACAATATCAACGATTCAACTAACGCAAGGAAGTGGCTAAAGTCGTGTCTGCGTGCCCAAGCAATTGCATTGCGCCAACTTTCTTCAGTAGGCTCGGCTACAACTTGATCGTACACCTCGAATGGTAGGTCCATTTGAGATTCTAAGGCAGTGATAGCCTGCGCCGATGGTTTCAGAGTCCTAGCATGAACTGAACATCCAGACATACTGTTTTCATTGGCTTAAGCTTCGCTACGTTGGGGTCTGTAAAGACACCAACCTAGCGGCAATGAATCAAGTAAGGAAACTATGCCAGAGATGAAAACTGACCTTGCGAGCTTTCATGTTCTTGAGATCCATTCCTACTTCAGCTGTCACTCCGTCGCCGAAGCGGAGGTTGGAAGCAGCGATCTGACAGTATGTCGAAACATGGTTCTTGGAAGTGAGGTGGTTGAAAGCAGACCTCAAATGCATATTCCTTCTCAATCTTCTCAACAGGTGAGGCGAAGCTGCGGAGTTGGGTGAGGGCCTGAGCTTGACCATGAGGCGGGACATGGAGACGACCACCATGACAGGGGCATGCTGAGTGCTGGGAGGCACTAATGAGGCGGAGAATTGTATTTCTTGAAGCAGACATGGTGAAGGATGGGAAGAGAGATAGAATTACGGCAAGGTCCGCGACTTAAAGGCACATGGTACAGCAAACAAACCTGCCCGTCGGGTCCTTCCTGTCCTTTCTCAGCCGTCATGAAAGTTCTGACCCTCTCCTTTGCATTCACAACACTCGTTTCTGCCCACAAGTTCTCCCTAAAGCGTATTCACAAACAACGTCATGATCTCCTTGGACGTGCTACCCCGGATGGCCAGGTTGTCACCTCAAATCCGGGAACAAATTTTAGTCTCAGGTGCGTTCATCTGCAAGTGATCGTCCAGCAGAGTATGAAATTCCACTTCTAGTACCATTCATGACCTGATTTACCTTGCTAATGTACGCAGTTCTCTGACTGTACTCGATGCTCAATCTTACCTGATTTAGATTACCGTCGGTAGCTCGGGTACGTCTTTTGGTCCGAGAGTTACTCGTTGATTGATATCCCCGAAGAATATTCCGTACAGCTCGACACCGGTTCGTCGGACCTGTGGATCAAACCAAGCGTCAGTCCACTACCTGGTGCAACGTCGACCGTGAGCAGTCTACGATACTTCTGATTCCACCACGCTTATCCAAGCTATACAGGATACTGTATACAACATATCCGTAAGCCAGTCACATTTCGTGTTCACAGTCCGTTTCCAACCGTCTCCTAGTATGCGCTTGGTTGGGCATCAGGCCACCTCTCCTTCGCCCCTGTCGAATTTATAGGGTGAGAAGGATTCCTGAACCTCGTTTCACCTATCCTGACGTCCTGCTCAGGCTTAAGGTCCCCAAACAAGCCTTCATTGATGTTGACCAAGCAAACAATCCGGTGCTTGGATATGGACTTGATGGAATTGTTGGCCTTGGCTTTACCGCCCTTTCCAACATTGATTATGCCCTAAATGAAACTTCTTCGGACACAGGTCGCAGCCTTCTCTACAATTTATTCACTTTGAACCCTAGCGAGCCCAACTTCCTTGCGTTTTCACTCCTTCGTAGCACAGATCCAGACGACGAAGTCGAGGGTAGCTTTTCAATAGGTAAGGATTATGATCATGTCCTTGGCACTGTCCTCTCAACCTTCATGAAACGTTCCCAGGCGAGTACGAGCCTCGATACGCTAGTGTCGCAAATACCTCTCGCATTTCCACTTGGCCAGTTCATTCGCCCAAAAGATGGACTCTCCTTCTGGATTCTATGATAATAGGCACTAATATCATAGTCCCATCGACCCAAGTGGTTAGTGCCCCCTCCAATAAAGCTGTGATCTTGATGGACAGCGGTTCATCCTATACGTGAGTAAATTGACAAATGTCCTTGTAGAGTTGACGAGTAATTGTGGCTGGTATAGTTACGCCCCGAAATCCATCACTGATGCCATTTACGCAAATATCACTGATGCTAAATTTGACGAGAAAAGCAATCAATGGCTAGTCCCATGCGACTATGAAGTAGACATGGCTTTTCAGATCGGGTTCGTCACCTCAAATACTGAGCTCGGGAACTTCACTCAAAGCAATTTCTAGCGGCCAGATATTCCCCCTTCACCCCCTGGACGTGACACCAACAACTGCAGGTAATAATTCGACCTGTGTTGGTTCGTTCATTCCGACACAATTTGGACCTCAGACCGAGTTGTGAGACCCATTTTTTTCATTCTACAGTTGGTACATTATCTGATTACTTGTGCAGTGATTGGCTTGTTGGAGATAACTTCCTTCGCTCGGTCTATGCCGTCTACGATTTTGGCGATTACAATGCCAAAGGAAGCATGAGTGATCCGTATATACAGTTTCTCTCGCTCGTCAATTCCGATGAAGCTTCAGCAGATTTTCACGAACAACGAGGTGGTCAACCAAGTCAGAACATCACTTACACGGGCCTTAGTGAAGCTGCCATTGCTCCTTCCTTCTTTATCTCCGATGATGTATCAGAAACCATCGTTTTGATCGGAAAGCTGGTCCCTACGATGCTGGGTATCATTGCACTCAACACAATCATACTTGTTGTGCTCCTCGCCGGTGGCCTTTGTTTCTGGATGAAAAGGAGACGTTCGAGGTTTGAGGGTACTAGGCGGCAGAATAGGGGCCGCATGACACCTATGACCTTGGACACCACATCCAACTATGAATTTTCTCGTGAGCAATCGACTGCAGTGCCTGCTGCTTATCAGCCTGTTTCAATGGCATTGACAGAGGACACTTTTGTACCACCTTCCCCTGCCTTCTATCAATTTGAGGGTGGGAAACATCAGAGCGATCGACCAAAATCGATTGCGTGATGAATGTGCCTTCTTTTTTTTGGACCTACCCTTGTGTTCATATTAATCTGCTGATGCGCCAACCTCGTAGCCTTTTTCTTCTTATTTATTGGTTTTGACTTGACTGCCTCACCTTACCTGCGTCATTCCTTCATTGGCTTACGCCTTCCTGCTATTTACCGCTTTCACTTACCCTTTTTTTTCTACTTTCATTTGGGACGCTCGCGCTATTTTTATGACTGTTCGCCTCACCAATTCACACTGTCATCACTCACAATGTTTAGAGTAAAATGTTGGTGATCTTCTTACTTGGATTGCAGGTGATTGAAAATTCAGAGGATTTACGTACGATCCAACAGGTGTATACTGAGGATCTAGCAAGGTGGTGTGCCCTCACATTACTTGTTAATATTATTCTTGGCCACTCACTGGGAGTTGACTTTTTGATTGATCGGTAATCATTACGTGCACATATATATGTAAAAGAAACAGCAAAAACTAGATCAAATGTTTAAAACTTGTTCAGATGTTGAGTTTCAGATTGTGATACAGCGATGGTCATTTGTGTATCATTGTGTTCCTATCGGAACCAGTGCTCAGCAGGATCATTGATTATTTGAACCCAATCAGTCACTTGTCCTGAACTATCCCCGATTAATGATCTATGTACTGAAAGCAATGGAATGTCCAGATGAATCAAGTCAGAGGATTGATACTCATGCCTCCAGTCTGGTTCTCCCTATTATTTATCACAAGTGGAGACACATTCCGCTGCAATGTCGGAACTAACGCTGCCTCCCCGCTGAGTCTCAACTCCGTCTTCGCTCTCTCCAATAAAATCTTCCATCTTTCCAAATCTGCAGGGAAATTTTGACCCTTTTTTCCGGCAAGAACATACTCAACCATCTCAACTAGCCCCTGTGCCAATTTAACAGCGTAAAAATGCTGGTTTTTGACTGCCACTGGACCCTCTGGATTTCCGGGGACCTGAGACAGAAGGGTATCAAGATCTAGATAATCAACCATACGTAAACATTGTCGAATATTTGCATAGTTACGCGTCGCATATGCTGTCCGTACAAGGCTTGACATAGTTTCTGCCGTCGGAGTACGTCCCCTCCTGCACCGGTCGACACGCGGTTGTTCCTTGACGGCGCCATCCATAAAGTCGTGCGAATGATACCCGGTCATTAAGTCGAACGTGCGTATTGCTGAGCTCCAGTCGGCAGAATGCCAACAGGTTTTGAGAACAAGATGGAAGGTGGACGTCTGGAGATTCATTTTTTCTTTGCTTGATTGACTACCTTGGCGAAGCGCCCACTCGAGAGTTTGAAGAGACTGATAACCCGATGTGGCAACGTTCATGGCCTGGTGCGCCCGCAAAACCTCTTCTACGTGAAGCCTATCCACAATATCCACCCCACCTATCTTCTGTGGACGTCGCTTGACTTCGGTGAAGAAGCTGATACATAGATCAAAGTTGCTGGAGGCATTGCACAGCCGGAGAACTGCAGACAACGCCTGTGAGGAAAGAGCAAGAGGACTGGCCGCAGACTGTGCTCCAGGAGAACCGAGACCGAAGAAATCTCGAGCAATCTGAAATCCGATCTCATGATCCACGGTTTGACCTCGTGCAAGAGCGAATATGGCGGCGGTAACAAGCGGGGTGTCAATGACAAGATTTGGGTTCTTTTTGGAAGTTTTCACGACCTGAGCCCATAACGTTCGGGTATCCGCGCGTCGAAACGTGGGCATGTCTACAGTTGGGCGGGAGGCAAGTACATGAAAGACAGATGTATAAATAATTTGGTTGGGGGGCAGAGGGCCCTCGGAATCCAAAGAATATAGAACTTCGTAAACCTGGCCATAGCAATCTGCATTGCCCAATATCTTAATGTAGGATGCAAGAGGGTTGACGGAAAGATCTGGATTTGTAGGGTTTATTCGTTGGATCGATTTGAGATGTCGTATGAAGGAATCGTAGAGTAACATTGCATTTTTGAGCTGTTGGCTGTACGCCTTAAAGTCGTCTATGCGCGCAAGACCATTGAACATAGTCTGGTAGGTTCGTGTGGTGGGACTGTGCCCGCGTCGTTTCATCTAAGACTTGTTTTGAGAAGGGATTTTGTTAAAAGAACTGAGGCGACATACATCAGTATAGAGCGAATACGCGAGTTTGTATCGTTTGACTTTCATGGTCTCCCAGATAAGCGTGTTCCATGCAGGTGTGTTCTGTGCAGCCAAAGGCGAATTTTTGAGTAGCGACACTGCATCATCCAGTTTGTCCCGATCACATAGTTTTTTGATTCGCTGAGAAAGCACATGAGGTTCGAGGAGCTTCAGTCTCCCCTTATTCGTCTCCCTTGCTGTAGTGGAGTCAAGGGTCAAATGCTTAGACCGATATTTTGAAGTATCATTCTGACGGAAAAGGGCTCTACGCCCTTCCTCCCTCTTCTTCTCCATTTGCAACTTCTGGCGACGAAGGTATCGAGGGACCTGCGGCTCGAGTGACTGTGACTCATCGGGAGGAAGGGAATGTCGAGCAGAGAAAGGAGCAGTAGTTGTAAATGTGAGTACAGATGGGTATGATAATGAACGGGCGACATAAGAATGAGACTGGCGGAGCATTGTCGCTGGAGATTGAAAAAGCGTACAATTGATGCGAGTCATGTGCCACGCCACTGGACGGAAGATCAAAGTATATTCTAAGTATATTCTACAGATGTGTCACATCACAAGATTCTATCCGACAATTTACCATGGGACACGTCGCCGGTTCTCCAGACAGTTCAGCTAAATCATGTCCAGATTCTATGCTCTAGTCCTTTGGGTCTTGTTTCTTATAAATCGCGTTACCGCCATTCCAACCTTCGAGCACCTCACTGGATGGGACGATGAAATGGGATCCCTTGTCCCTGGTGCTGCTTACATCTCGATTATAGGGAGAGCAGATGCTGGGTTTCCGGAAACCCGTTACCTCAATGTTCATGATGAAGGTTACAACTTCTCCTTCTCTTCTCATCCCATGATGACAACTCCCTGTAGGAGCGCCTGGAAACCTCACAGCAGCTACAGAAGAGCGCCAACCCGAGTGGTTTTATATCCGGCAGGGCCAATTGTACCAGGTCATCAACTCGACTGCGATCTATCCCGTCAATATAAAAAATATGACTGGGACTCCTGATTTCCCCCTTCAACTCTTGAGTAGTTATAAGAGGTCAGGAAATTATGGTATCTGGAGATGGCAGGGCTCTATGCTTTTCTACGAGGAGGGCAAATTAAGCAATGGCGGGTTGTTCTATGAATGTATAGTACCCGGTGGTAAACCAGGCATCTTCACATTCTTGCGAGGGTTAGTCGATCGCCGAAGGGGAGATGATTCATGTTGACTCTGTATCTAGGACTAGGACACCTGATCCATGCTCCCCCGCGACGCTTCATGCATTCAACCGACTTTTCCTGAAGAATCAGGCCGATGTTCCTTGATGAAGATATCTTCTTGCTGATCATTACGATGTATCTAACCATCGAATATTTCACAAGTTAGAGAATGCAAAAGTGATGAATTCATGCGGTTTTGCTCTTTTCATGGATTGTTAGATCAATCCGTCTCACAACATACGCAAAGATAAACAATCCAAAGAAAACCGCTGAAACAGCGAAGGGCTTTCTGAAGTGCTCTTTTGAGGAGAGTTTGTAAGTGACCTGTTAAGTCAGCCGAGAAATAGTTAGAACAAGAAGGTTCCATTACGATAAAACTCACGTAGATATTTTGTGCGTGTTTAATAGTCAAATCCTTGTACTCAAACATGATAGCAGGGCGTCCAATCGTATCCAGATAAGTTACCTGCTTATCGAGCCATAGTGCACGAGAAGGATAAGGTGTAGTGACCTCAATATCCCTGTAGAAATCATGTCGGCCATGAACCCTGCTGAGACCTAGAGGGACTCACGTAGCGCCTTCAGGTAAGACAATCTTGACCTCTAAATTATCAACAACTGCACCAGGGATGGCGATCATCACGGGGACCTCAACCATATATTCCCCACTTGACTTGTTGTATGCTCCAGCATATGCCAGATCAGCATCCCAACCCAGAGTGAATGTATAATTCCAACCGCCCAACAAAGGATAACGCGGCTTGGCTTCCAAAATACTAGGCTTCATGACAGGCTGACCCTTCAGCACTGCAGGAGCATTATTGAAGCGCGAAGTTGAAACATTGCCAATTAGGTCGTAGTAGTAGACATTATCAATGCCCGGTGGAAGCTCCAGTCGAAGAGAGTGCAGAATATGGGGTGTTGTTTTGCCGAAATAAGCCAATTGTTGATAGTCAACTCGAGAGAAATGCCCTTTCAACCTTAAAGGACTTCAACGATCTTCTCATGAGGAGCATGTGTGAACGAACATACTTGGGCCCAGCATTATGAAGGACAATATGATCCTCAGTGTTCAGGTTCGAACCCCAGTGGCTGATTTCCACAGAGCGCTTGTAATCCAATACCTCGAGTACCGGCTGCTCGTGGTAGTAACGGACACTGACCGGCTGCTGGTACTCCTTGAGGAAATCATTGCTCGCTGAAGGAGGGATACCGTTGAAAGGACCGTAAGTGACAGTTGCACCAGACTTGGAGACAACATTATCGGAAGTAAAAGAATTGACTTCAGGTTCGTTGTATGAGATGATACGAGGTACCAGTGCCCTGCTTTCATTAAAGAACTAGATCTTCAATTTGGCGTTGAAGACTTACCTGATCTTAGTACGTTGAACTAACGTTGCGTATGGGCTGAGGACAAGGAGGTCCGTGGTATATCTCATTGCCTGTTCATCTTTCTGGGTCGCGTATTCAGGCCAAGGTTCTGTGACGTGTGTCTGAATCGTCTCCAATACAAGATTCAACGTATTGTTGACTCCCAGCTCCTTGGGCAGTAGAACATCAACCTCCGTGAATTTTCTGGGTTAGGACCATCAGTTAGGCAAACGTTCCCAGTCCATTATGCTGGTGAACTGACGCATTGGCATAGAATGGTCGCTCACGAATTTCCAGAGGATCCTTCTGACCCTTGATTTTAACTTCCAGAAAGCTTGAAGCATCTCTCTCCCTCCTAGGAAATGTGATCGTGTATGTGCTTTGCCCAGTTACCAGACTCCTAATCGCATAGGTTGTCGTGACGTGGACAATAGACCCTCCAAGCTCAGCTGTTCGCACAATAGCTGTATTCTCAAATACGGCTCCTTGTGCATTGCATGTTGTAGTTAGAGAAAGGAAGGTAAAGAGGATGGTAGTTAGGATGCACCAGTTAGGTGGCATAATAATTATCTACAAGGGAAGGTGCACAAGTTGAAACGGTCGGCGTCACGTCACGCCGACGTGTTCGATTCCATTTATAATAATCATTGAAAAATGGAGTCTCAGCCAGGAGTTCACCCCTATTTAAGTCTAACCTTAAATCACTCAAAGGCCCAATAATAGACTCTATTGAATCTCTCAATCATTTGAGCGAACGGTTTGACCCCCTCAGCATTGAATCCCAACCCGGTCATTGAATTATTGATGATTTCGCAAGTAGGATCTCTTTCGACCCATGCATCAAAAACAACGACAAGGAAAAGGAACTCTAAATTCAACTGCCCATGCGAAGATGCGCTGTCTAATCCCAAGATCATCACACTTGTCAACCCCACCTCCAAGCTGTCTCCATAGCAGCTGACTGGAAATCAGGCTTCCAGATTCCATCATCTAAGGCTGTATCAGGATCAATAACTGCCCCCAATGTGGCTATCCGCATAGGAATTTGCAAAGCTTCAACCCTTGGGGCCAATCACTTCATAATCATCACTAGAGTCACTGCGATAAGGACGACACTATTCAGCTACAGTGAAGTATAAGGCTAGGTACACTCACAAATAGCTGCTACTATGTACATAGACTAGTTGCACTCACCTCAGACACCACCGCAAACAGGACGACTGAGGTGTCTCTACCCAGGGGTGGTGTATAAAAGGGAACACAACTACTGTGTACCTGCGCAGCCATGGAGTAAACTACAGAAGTAATATATCAGATATGGAATGGATAAAGGAATGATGAGACGAAAATATCACTAACCACTACATCTCAATAATCTCTAGCAGCCGCCAAGAAAACAGTCGACCCATCCCACCACTCTGACCAAGGCGAATCACTCATCACCGCACCGCATTTTAGATCGTTCTTTAATAGAGACATCAACAATTCTATAGAATTTTGGGACTGCCCTAACAAAGCAAATTTGCACCTACACGCTAAAGCCGACAAAGCAGCAAAAATACACTTGTTCTTCAGAGCCCGAATCCTTTTACGTCTCTTGACGCGCTGAGGGATAAGTTTCAGAAATTGTGCCATGACCAGTGGATCACTTCGTTCAATCATGGCACTAATCAAGGGCGACAATTCCTGAACTTCAGGCTCAACCAAAAGAAAAGGATTCAATTTTCATACCCGAAAGGAGGAAGGTGGCTCAAACACATCAGCACCTCTGTGTCCCTTTGTACTAGAGCGTTATTTTGGATCACGCACCCATAGGTGAATACAGAATGAGATTCTTTCCTTATTCAGACCACTCGCGCCCTTGTGGCCACCACGACATCGAAACCAGAACTCACATCACGAACAGCTGCAGCCGTATAGATCCGAAGACCGAAGAAATTTCGTCTCATTTCTGTCTGACAACCCCTCACCATTTGCTTGGACTAGCAACATAACTTAGTAGGCAATGACTCACTTGCTAACAATCTCCTACTCCCTCCCTCTTTTCTTTTCTTCTTCCGATTTATTTTTCCTCTCTTCAAACATTTTGGATTAGTTGCAAGTAATACGACTTTCTCTTGTGTCTGATCACGTAGAATCTCGTAGTGTATTTCGTACACTACCATGGATTGCGTTCGAGTACCGCGTAACAATTTTGTTATCTTTGAAAAAAGAGGATACAGGAGCCTTGGACAATTGCACCTCTGCTATGGGCAAAATACCTGAGATGTGGCTATGCCATTTAACATGTCCCTTCAGAAACTGAAGTGAGGAACTCAGTTTGAAGCTCATGAGGGTACTCATGGCCAATCTCTGGAGAAAAGCCATGGGGCTTGAGCCCGAGACCACCTTCTCATGGGCAAAACTCGCCGTGACAACGAGGGTGAAATTGTTAGGCCTACATATCATGGAGGAGGTACGTAGCTTCGGAAGCTGCGAGGCCCACCCTTAACGGCAAAGGTGTGCCGTGATAAACTCGAGTATGATTCGAGCAATGGTATGTGGAAGTGCAAGCGTGGAGAGCGGTTAGCATATTGTGTGAAGGTGTCCCTCATACTCTGCACAACCATGGAAGGGGGAATACCAACCTTCTCATTGCGGTGATTTCGTGGAATTTTGCCGGGAGCCAATGGTGTTCTTTTTCGGCAACCGCAAAAAAAGTGTATACGCCACGGTGTTCAGTAGGGATGCCTCGGTACCGAATCTCTGTGAAGAGCCTTAGGAGGATGCAGATATGGGTTGGCACCCCAGTCAGGTCAGGGCTAGAAAGCCGTAGATCCATCCATGTCGGACTGTGATCGCGCATAGGGGTATCAATTTTCAGGTTACGAAAAACACTGTTTTCTACAGGTGAAACAAGTGAAACCAGGTATTGAATTATGAAAAGGAAATTAAATTAACCTCAAAAACTACCAGCTCCACATGGGGGAAGGATTTCGTAGAGGGATGTCCTCGCGGGTAACACCAGCAGATACGATGCGCTTCAGGATCTTTTCCCGCCGTTCAGCCTTTTCCTCCTCCACCGTCTTACCATGTCGCAAGATAACAGTCATTCTCGACATAGGCTGTTGTCGGAAACCGACATGGCCTCTCCCGCGAGGTTCAATAGTTTTCGGAGGGCGTTCGCCTTTGGACACCCATGCTTCGGCTACCAGGATATCATGTCACCAGTAAGGGATGACGAAAGTTCGCAGAAGACGTACAAACAACAACCTTGGACAAATCCATTTTTTTGTAACGCGATGCGTGGTCTTTTGCAGTCGCCAACATATTCATTATTCTGGTGCTAGCGCGCTTCTCACTAAACTGCATCTGCAAGATTGCCCAGTCAATGGGCTTCCCGGAAATTTGCTTTCCAAGCATATTAAGTTTCCTATGCGAGATCTTGAAATTGGCCGTAGAATATTTATGCTGGAGTACAGTTAAACCTGGGCAGGGCTGAGATAAAAATCGAGGGCTTGCTTACTTCCTTTGCTCTGACAAGTTTGTCGCAAGTCCTTTTATTCAACAAGATCCGGTCCTTCCTCTCCTTTCTTTCCTTCACTGACTTTTCCAAAGCCGCAGGTTGTACTTCAAAAATGCTCTGAGCTTCTGTCACCTGTTTCTTTGCCTCCGCTATCTCCTCCTTTGTTTGTTTCTCCCTATTTTCGGGGTTCATCTTGCCTCTGAGCCATTGGAGGGGGCTGAAACTGTTTCACCATGGTTAAATTCAGGAAGACAAGCACTGGTATTTGAGCTTTTGAGCTTGAAAGTACTTACTAGGACCGAGTTTGACATGTGATCCTTGGACGTCTTGCTTGATCACTAGAAACTAGGGAACGTCGTACAATGCCTATGAGATTTTATCTCAGAGTTATTCTTGATATTTTGTAACAGTAATGCATACCCTTCCAACAGAAAGTCTGCATTGGCAGAAGGAAAGTACAGTCACAACTTTGAATCGGATGTCACATGGCCAAATGTCACACACATTGCACAACGTAGGCGCGTCGCATCACACACCCTCTTTCCGACCTCAAGACTCATAAATCACGATTGCTTCATCTACAGACAGTGTTATAGAACAGTAAAAGATGTTTGGCACCATGCTTCAGGTGTCTCTGCTTCTCGTGAATGCTATCGCCATTCTGAACGAGGAACGTTTTCTAGTCCGAAGTACTCTCCAATGTCTGCCGATTAAGAAATGATGCTGATCATTTCACAGTCGGTTGGGCTTCACCCAGAGGGAGACAGGTACAGAATCCCAGTGTAGGTTATAATCAGGGATACGATCAAATGGGTTACGGAGACCAGGATGTTGGTGTAAAAGCTCGTCTAATAGAACTTATTAATGCTGTGCGGACTCTTATGCGGAGTGAGTTACTCCCATTGCTCTCTGGCCAGTCTTCTTAACTCGCCGATCTGCAGTACCCCTAATAGTAATTAATGTCCTTGTCATCCTTTACGAGCTTCTGTGGGGATGACTATACCTTCTTTCAAAGAGTTAGACATCCCAAAGGGCTTCAGAATACTAGAGGAATGCTGAAGGGAAGGTACTACGACATCATAAAACATCAAGAATATACATAAGAGGAAGCATTGTAAGATACGACTAATATACGATAGTGTTCAGTCTGTAGTACTCCTCGTTAATTTGACGAATAAAGTCGTTGACAGAATGGCCACCCTGAAGAACAATCAATGCCAAGAAATTTCGATAACATTTCACTCACTTCGCATTCCCTCCAGGTTTCATCGTGTACACAAACCTTACGCGAATTGATGAGGATTGTACAGCTTTTTCTGGATGTACGATTAGTGAGTTCTGAAACGATAACAGTCTCCATGATCATACATAATCTGGAGGCTCTGACCCAATCTCACACTCTCGTGCAGAAGCTCAATGCCTTCAAGCGATTTACCGCTACCATCTAAACCTGCACAATCCCCAGCACCACTCGCTTCCCAGTCTACCTGTGCAACATCAGCGCACTTCAATGCAAGCTTCGGTGTCCCAATCATTGCTCTTTCTTCGAAGTTCTGACACTGAATAAAATTCCACCATTGTTTTTGGGCAGCATACTTGCTGACACATAATTGCTGTACATTTCCTGCGCATTCTTCTGGTCCATGGAGACAAGTCAGCCCAAAATCTGGAGCAGATTTATTGAACCTGGGAAGATGAGAGGATTGAATTTATGTGTTGAGCATCTCTTCAACCAAAGGACTGGCTCTACTTTGCGATGTAAACCAACGACAAATCCACCTTATCCCAGACTTGAGCAAGAACATCGTTGAAAGTGGCTTCACAGAGAAGGGCATCCGGGCATCTGCTCATCACGCCCAGCTGGACCGGCACCTTGATGATGTTCAAGGAGTTGTCTGCGATTGTTGACTGATCATTCAGGATAATGTGGGAATGGGCTGCGACAAGGGCTGGTAGGAGGGACACGGCGGTAGAGAACAACATAGGGTGTAGGATGCCAGACAGATAGATAAATAGATCGCGTGATGCATTGCAAAATCTGCCCAGTTTCCATCTAAATATTCTGATACAACGCGAAGAATCATATTCATTGTCGTTCAAACCCATTAGGTATCTTGCCTAGCTGGAAAGACTGATCTATACTACTTTTATTGAGCTGCCTCCCATAGTCGCCGCGCTTCTTCGTCGGTTAACGGTGGGACAAAATATTGGCATCGTGACCGAAATGCTGAAATACACTAGAGTGTCAAGAGAAACATACTAGGGTGACCTCATAGAGGTCGCACCTTCAACGGCTCGTCTGCGTATGATAGTCTCTACTGTCATCTCGTTGTGTACTTGGTTCCGCTATGCAGAAGACAGTGAGCCTTACAGGCGGTCAGGATCTCAAAGCATCCCTGCACCTTCACTTGGCTGGCATACACTGCTGTTTGGATTAACCTTCTTTGTCCAGGGTCCACATTTTCATTCTCAAGAACCTCTCGTTTCTCCTTGAATGATTGATCGACCACGACTGTGCAATACTCCACGAGTTGTGTTCTTCGTTTCCAGTTCTCTGTGCCAGGCTCAAAGCGTCAGAGCCCAATGGACCAACCCTGGTTTATCCTTACCGACCAATTCATGCCAAAGGTAGGCACATGCTTGATTCTGAACGTTCTCTCGACTACCCTTGTTGTGCTCACGCTGTTGATCCCGCATTGCGGCATTCGCTCTATTTAGTCTCATGGTAATCGTATCATCTAAACGGCGGTACTCCCTGAGTATGTCTGTTTATAATGAGCAAGTCACCTGGTAGGCAGCATGAAGCAGCATACCTTTGAACAATGAGAGATCCTGACAAGTTGACGGCGAGACATGGACTGTTTGCAGGTGTGGAGAAGGATTCTGTAGCGCAATGCTACCAAGTTTTGGACTATAGTTCGAGGGCATAATTGCACTCGTAGTTTGTCGGCAAATTACGCAATTGCCGAAATGTCGTGGGGCCAAGCTACCGTTTAGAGTCACTTTCCAATAAAGATCATACGTTTGTTCCCATTGTACAATGCGTGTGTTTCAGTTACCAGAAAGGCAGGTCTCACGTGATTCAACCGATCATAAATCCCTGTGAGGTGGTTAGGACCCGGCAGCCTGCATGTAAGTGGCAAAAATCATCTGATAGTAACCATGAAAAGCTACTTCTTGAATGACCATCTGTACAAACCATCTGTACGTCGTTGATTGGCTCGTTGTCAATTCATTGGGATCATGTCAAACAATGATCGTTCTTTATCCGGTGTGAATATGATTTGGGGCTGTGTAGAAATAATTTCTGCAATTCCCGCTTAATTTTCACAATGTTAAAAATACGCATTACATAATGAATCTAGCAAAGTGGCGGGCTTCACATTTTTTGGCAGAGCTGATATTGCTTCACTGTACTCTCAGGCATAGAAGAATCTAGAACCAGAAATCATTCGTGTTCCAGCAGTATATGAACCGGAAGGCACAACGATTCCAGGAATAAGGCCTTTAGTAGAACTGCCGCCGATGAATCACCTCCCGGGTACTTGAAAAGAACAGCAAGGAGACGGCTTCAAGGCTTGCAAAACTCTTTTTCATCGACAGACCTTTTCATTGGCCATATTATGACCATCCGAATCGTCTAAATGTCTGAGATAAGGCTGCTCGAACCAGATCGTTGCTTAGAGGTATCCCTTCGGCATGATCCTTGTAATTTGAGTCTATACAGACTTGAACTCAAAGAGGTTCGACTTAACTTCCAAACATTCAGGCGGATGGAGACCGAAAAAGGGAGGGAGCTGGGCTGAAAATGATTCCAACCTGACGGATCGGGTGTCTGATAACGAGCTTTTGGAAATACCTCGTGAAATATAGTGTATGAGAGGAGAATTGAATCGACCAACATCGCCAGATCATATGGGACAAGACCATTCTTGGAGAATGTCAAGATGACAAACAAGTAATACTCAGAGCAAGTGCTCTGTTGGCAACACGAGGTGTGTTCTGCAACATCGACGGTAGAACTGTTGTCAGTAAGAATAACCTAAGCCCCTTAAGAAAATACACGTGTCTCTCTGAGACACCCTAAACAATAGCACTAATTCATATTTTGTATTAGGACAGTTCACTTTTTTCAACAGTCTCTACTCTTTCATAAAGCTGGCATGACAAAGTAGGTTAGTAGTTTTGGGCACAAGTAGTGTCCCTATTACATACATGTGCCAACCTCACCTCCTTCCGTGGAGAATGATGTGAGAGAGAAGCCCTGATTCTGACATTCCCAGGGTGGAAGCTGGAGAAATTAGTAGGAATTATTTTCGATGACTGGTGACAATTTTGAGCGCTTGCTAAAATTGCTTGACCAGGATCTCTGTTCGAGAACTCTAAGCGGTTCGAAAAATTTCTCCCTCCTCGACCCCTGAACAAACAGCTCCGTACACTCACAGGCCAGGCAATGTACTCAGTCGATGACGACGGTAAAATCAATTGTACTATCTAGTAATACATGGTGCGTTCATAATAGTATTCGAGTGACCATGACAGCCTTGGAGACTGAACAATCAAACTTGCATCAAGCAGTTATCATCTCCCGCAGACAGGAAAGGTGACGAAGGCAAGGATAGTCATGTCTCCAGGCAATAGCAAGTGGTAAAAAATGCATGAAGGCGTAGTGAATAAGATATTGGTCAAGGAAACGTACTGGCCAAAACAGAAGTTATAACAATTATCGGCAAATTTGGATACCGGAACTTCGTGCTTGACGGGATAGACCACTTAGATAAATATGACTTAATATGTGGTCTCACAAAATCACGCTGGTAGCTCCAAGCTGTGACTCAGAACAGCATCGATTATATCTTGAAGTCTAGGCACCCATCTCGATTTGAAAAGTAGTGGCTTGCCAGACCATGCTTGACCAAAGTGTTGATGCGAGTGAAATTTAAAATTCAGCTCCGGCATCTCCCGCTCATCTAAAATCTGAGATCTTTGCATACACAACGAAAATTTTGCATGATAACTATGACAAAATTGGGTTTCAAAATTTTGGACCGTTTCATTGTTGTCATCTCGGCAATTGGAGCCAACTGATCACGCAATGATCAGTCTAGTCAGACAATTCTAGATCATGTCGCAAACCAAGACTGGTCCCCTTTTCTAAAAACAATTTCAGCCCACAAGGCCGCGAGCACGTTGCGTTCAGCATTCCTGTTCATCCAGGTCAATGCTCAGACACCTGTAATCCTCAGTTCCACGGGGTCGAAAGACAGGCCCGCTTTACATTCGTGTTCACTACAATCATATAGTAATGAACAATTGTGGCAGGTCATATGATGCAACTCTTTTGTTCAGGGTTAAGATATCGCTTATCATTTTTACAAACAGGGGTACTTTGCTACGCGCGTGATCTGTTTCCGAACTGTTTCCGTGGCCGCAATTCCGGATTCCCCCATGTACCTTTTGTACCCTAGACACCCCTTTTCAAGTTTTCACCTTTTTTTGAAGCTGAACAGAGCAGGAAAAAGTTCACCCCAACTCATGATAATCGTACTCACTATAGAGAAGTCCTGTGGCGTTTGATTTGAAGCGCACCAAGATCAGAACTGCTCGGACAGGGGACAAACCCGCCGATGCAATGACTCAGGGAGAAAATCCTGAGAGGAAGAGGAGGAATATTTTACTTTGTCAAACTTTTTCGGAGAATTTTTTATATTGTTTGGACAATTACAAAGGGATGCATACATGATAGAAGATGTCCCTAATCCGTGCGTAGCAGGAAAATGTTGAGATTAGAACTGCAAGTTACCGGCCTGGTGTTCATGAATCATATGGCTCCTCCTCCCGGGAATTCTTCGACTGAGGCGTCCGCTTCGTCTTCTTGGCTTTGTAACCATGTTTTGTTTCCATATGTCGGTGACGTCTTGCCACATCATTAAAAGATTGATCACAATGAGAGCACTTATAAGGAAAAACTCCGAGACTACATTGCTCATCAAGGACAGAATAACTCAAGCTTGAGGATTAGACTCACTGGACAGCTATGTGGCACAGAACGGACATTATCTATTGATAATTGCACGTCAGACAAAACCCGCAGACGAGCGGAGATGTAGCTACCTGGGAATATGTGTTGCCGCAGAAAGGACACCCAAAAATCCTAAAGACATCAGCACTGTTGAAGAGACAGATCATGAAACTTACTTAATCCTGAGATGTGTGCCATTAATGTGACGGATAATTAATTGCCTCTTGGCATGATAATTACATATTGTACACCGAAAATCGTTCTTCGGATTCTTTGGGTCCGGTCTATATTCTGCATAATCTTCCCATTTTCTGGCGCCTTCAGGAGAAACCATGTTCCTCGTAACCAAATTCCTCAGCTGATTTGGATTAATGTCATCCAGTTTATTACCATCAAGAACCTTTCGAAGCATATCGCTAAAGACTGGTTGTGCCATTATCTCCGGCCGTCCGACTCGAATCGGTCGCCCTGGCTTACGCTGGTTAGATGGGTGGTAAGTCACTAAGCTCTGAGAGCTTTGAAATATTTGATAAAAGAGTATCAGCTAAAGTAATGATATTAGGTATTTCATGATCACCTGCTGTCGACCTGATGCCTGATTGACATTGCATTAAGGTCCCAATCTCTAGAAAGAGTTGATATGGTGGATGCCCGGCGCTCGAAATAACTTACAGGGAATACGAAGAATGGCTATTCTTGGGGCTCTGTGGTCCTTCAAGCTTATATTTGTCAAGGCTTGGGGGAAGTCCTGGTCCATCCTCGATTGACTCTTCCGGAGATAGATCATTGCTACTATATAGTTCGGAATATTGTTTTCGAGGTTCTTGGATATTGTTCAAAGGCGGTAAATCCAACGACCGTTGGTTACCATTGTAAGATTGCGACTGGCAACTTGAGGAAGGGAAACGGCTCGCTGCAGGGCCTACTCTCTGGGAAGTCCTATGCCATCTATGAATGAATGGTGCATTATGCGATGGATAGACCAAACAAACCATTGGTGAAATGACGGCGAATGATGGGTACTGCAAAGGAACATAGGTATTTGCAATCGGGACCAGGCAGCTCGATACCTACGAAGAATTTTGGATCACATATTCGTTGTTTCTGGAAGACGGACTTAAGTCTTCGTTCAGGGCGGGTGGATTGGATGTAGGAAGTGGGCGACCGTTTGTGCCTGTGAACAAGGGTCAATGACTAGACTTTGCCTACACTCATTGAATGTATACCCTCAGTGTCTGAGATAGGACTTCAGGCAATCAACACAGTCTCGTCAGCTCAGCAGTTTTTAATGAATACAATAGGATTAGGCAACACAGAACTTCCACCAGGGGGAATTCATGGAATAGAAGCGAAGCGTGCACTTACTGAGGCATTGGGCAATGTCGAGAAGGACGGTAATCAAAATCTGAACGCCAGTACTTTTGGCTCGAAGGATAGTTGGACATCGTCAAGGGGAATGGGGAAGAAATGTGTTAGTGGTCCTTTGAACATTTGTCCATATTTAAGTGACACAGAAATTCATGTCCGAAAACTCTCTTTGGGACAAAAGGTCAAAACAAGTGAGCCAGATCTACTTGACGGATCGATCCTTGCTGTAAAAGGAAAAGGCTGCCTTGATTTATCGTTGGCCTCAATTCAAGTAGTTGTAAATCATGACGAACCTTTTCGCACACAACATGCCTGCATGCGGTATTCATTGTCATCTAGATCAAAGTTTGATTTAAGATGGGGTATGCAAACGGGGTGAGACATCAAAGCTGATTTGATGCGGAGGTTAAAAGAAGGTTATCATCCGCCACGTATTGTTTGACCTCTTCCATGAGTATCTATATAAGCTAGTATATAAATGAACAGAACACCCAAGGAGGTGCTGGCACAGGGAAACACAATGAAATAAGTAAATAAGGTCATTGATCTTGAGGAATTCTCCCCTGATCCCGCAATACAACCCTGCTGGTAGAATTAAAAATCAAATCAGTCCGGTGTCCATGTCTCAAGAAAACTATCAGAGTTCAGACTCCGATCAAGGACGTTCAATTCGTGGCGGTCTCCATCACTTGGTCTCATGAAAAGAGAATTCTGCTTTGTCATTCTTGCTCCAAGAATCATACTCCTATGATAGTTCTATATGCCAAGAGTATTTGGAGACCGAAGTAGTGATGTTGCTAACATCTAGTAATGTAACTGTTGGGCACTACCCATACCATGCACGGGAGATTATTTTTACCGTTCGACTATTGGCTGATTTCAGTGCAAGACAATAGCAATTCTGTGCACTTGTACTTTGAGGGGAGCATGAGATAAAAACTGTAGTGATGCTTCTGGAACCATTGGTGGGTCACCCAGTGAGAAGTGTCTTTTGAGGTCGTGCATAGACATGAATTTCTTGTGACAAGTTTACTGTGAGCTTACTAAGATGATGATCGGCATCTCGGCACAATGCATAGGACTTGGGCGTCTGGTCACACACTGTGTCGTCCATCACGGCGTGCTCCTCGCGCTGGCGTCGGGCTTGCCAGTCCCCATGCCCATCCCCCTCTTCCTCGCCGTCCTCGCCGTCGTCCGCGCACAGACCATTTCAACCTCAACCTCCGTTCCTCCCCTCCAGTGGATCAATCTCTCCACCGTCCTCCAGGGCAATGCCTACCCTCCACCTCTCAAGGACGCTACTATCGGCTACGACGAGATAAGGTCTGTCCTTTGTCCTCCTGCTCTGTTGCTCATCTCATGTGCTACCAGTCGCAACATTATTATCTTTGGAGGTGAATCACAAGGCGGCTTTGCCCAGGGACAGACCTATATGTGCGTTATCAGTCCCTCCATTCATGCACACCGTAATCCGATTATTGTACAGGCTCAATCTTGATACCTTGAGCTGGACAACACCCTCTCCTCCTTCAGGTCTCCAAAGCACTCCTCCTGCTCGGACTGCTGCACTTGCCGGCGAGGATTTTGCAGCTAGCAAGTCCGTCTTCTTCTTTGTTTATCTCGACGGTTTCGATCCTGACTGTCCCATCCAGTCGTCACGCTTTTGTGGTTTACGGTGGGAAGGGATCAGACGGGAAGGCTTTGTCAGATGTCTGGGTACGCTTTCCGGATGTGGGTTCTTTCGGTTGACCGACGCCTTTGACAGGCCTTTGACTTCATCAATCAGTTCTGGTCTCCAGTAATGCTATCACCTGGGGGTCCATCTGCTAGATGGGGGGCTGCAGGCGGCATTGACCCTCGTGTACACCCCGTTCAGGATCCTATCGTACCAGGGCCTAATAACACATTCTATATGGCTGGAGGTACGGACGGTGCAAAGGTGTTTCCTCTGTCTGATGTATGGCGACTGCATCTTTCTGGAACACTCTCTTCCAATTTACCAAATAATGTCAATGGTAATTGGGATAAGATATCGATAGGCTCATTTCCCTCAGCTGTGGGAGAAGGGAGCACAGTCGTAGGCCAGCAGCTGGTTTCAGTACATGGGTGCACTACGACACCGCCCCATGTTTCGTGCGCGCAGCAAAAATCTTTTGTGCTAAATGTTGAACGGAGCTCTGGAATATCCCCTGGAGGGTGTCCACCACCACGGCTTGGTCCCGCCGTGACGCCGAATCTCAATCCTTTTTCGTCTTCTTTCTCTTCTCAAGTCTTCTCGGTAGTAGGAATATCCAACAACTCACTTTGGAACGACACTGGCGGTTCTAGCAAGGGGGAAATTGTACGTCTTTCTTCCTCGGACATCATATCTGGTTACCGATCAATCACAAGGACATCCTGGATATCAATGCTGGTACTTGGGCCCGAGTCTTGCCTTCCGGTGACCCAGGAACCACTGGTATACAGACCTTTCCCAGCCCACGTGAGGGTGCTTCTATCCTATCATACCAGACAGGTCTCGTTGGACCTGCCAGGAATTCCTCCTCCGATACAATCGTAAGTCTTTATGACATTTTACATCTTGGTTACTCATACATCCGACAAGATATTTGGAGGTCGTGATACCTCGGGCCAATACTTATCTGAGGTTTGGCTGCTCCGTGCTTACAAGGGCTCAATAACTTCCACAGATCTCCAATGGGAGGGTTTTGGAAACGGTCGGCTTTCGACCGGCATTGGAGCAGATGGCTCAGGTGTCACCGTTCGATACTTATCGCAGTGTGCGACTGTTATCTCCACCGGTGCTAACATCACTGTTTCGTCAGAGCCTCCAGTTCCCACTTCGACCCCCACCTCTACCCACACTAGTCGCCCATCTCCCCCAAGTGATCCCATCACTCTCACATACGAAACGTCATTACTACACAAGTTATTTGCGCCCCTTTCTCTGATTATTTTGCAAGTTATCTTCCTGATTTTCCGCAGCCCTATTCGGCCACCTTCTATATACTACTGTTTGGCGGTTGGTCTAGGCGCCTATGGGCTTGGAGTTGCTGGATTTGTCCTTGCTTTTTCAACTATCTCTGTTTCTCCGGATATACCTTCCACAATTTTGTATCACCTGCATACTGTTCACGGGATTGCCGGTCTCATCTTTTTCCTGTGCGTTTATGCTCTTGTTCCATTATCGATGCTTATCAATGCATCCACATCTCGACTACGAGATTCATCGCGGAAAGCATTTCGTGGCTCCCACCAAACCGGAGGGAACGATCCAGGTCCTGTGCACTCTGATATTGTAGCCGATGAAAAACCTGAACATATTACTGGCAGTCGAAGTGCTCCGCAAAGCTTAAGCAATATTTCTCCACCGTCATCTCCTAGACTGCGCACACAATCATGGGGTCCTTTTGAGGCAGGCATGTATAGTGACACAGATTCTTTCACATCTGGTATTCCGCGAGGCTTTGAGGTTGTCAATAGACCCCCTCGGCTCCGGCAAGCCAGTGGAAACACTGTTCCGGCTGAAATCCCTCGATCAGCATCGAAAAGTTTGGGCGAAGTTGACTGGCTTCTACGACGACGTAGTCTCAATTTAGTGGTAAGATGAATCAATCATCGTTGTCCCAGGCTTACAATATTTGTTCGATCAGGGTGAGCTTGACTATGCTCTCATGCACTCTCAGAATGCTCGATACTCCACACCTGGGACAGCGGATATCTTACTTGCTCCGGCAGATAATACGACTGAGCCTCCGGTAAAGCTACCGACACTGTTAGGCATCGTTTTTCGTATCTTCATGCATATTTCCATTATGGGACTCAGCATACTTTCGCTCGCTGTACTGTGGGACCATACTTCAAAAGTCTTTTTCGTTCTTTTTCTCATCTGGACAGTCGCTTTTTACATTGTTTTGCTTTTCCTCGCCTGGAATTTCCGTCCTTCTGTCTCCATCCTTTCTACTTTCTTCTATCGTCTTCGTCATTCACCTCCAACGTCCGAAAAATTATCCACCTCCCTTCCTCAATCGCCTCTTAATACTCGCCCAGTTTCACTTCAAAATACTGGTCCATATCTACACCAACCACTTTATCGAGCTGCCGCCACAGACGAATATTCTCACTCTCAAGCAGGTCAAAGGAGTGAAGCTGATGATGATGATATTGATGAGGTGACGAGGCAAAGAATCATTGAAGAGGAGATGGACAGACGAGAAGTCTCTATTGTCACTGTACCCAAGCGTAGATTATGGGTGGCGAACCCTTCCTAAAAGCAGCGCTTTTTGCTGTTTAAGTATATCCTTTTCCCTTGCTTGTGTTTCTTAGTAATGTTCCGATACCGTGTCACGTTTGTTTCATATGTGCCTAATCAATTCCTGTACTGAAGAGTTAGAAGTGCAGAAATGCCTATCGAAAGAGAATGTCCCAAAATTTATTTCATAAATGCAGTAAAGAAATGAACTACTGAAGGCAAGAGATGCAGGTGACAATTCCAAGTTGGTAACTGTATCATCTTTCCCCCTCTACAGCGACATCCCGACGCCACTTGTCGACACGGCCAAATTTCGCTGCATCATGTGCAGGAGGAGGTGAGGGTATAGAAACAGGGGGTTGCATCCACATCATGTGGTTGTATGGTGCCATCATCGGAGTGGCTAGCGGTGGGGGAAAGAATCCAGAACCCATTTGAGGGCCGAGAAACATGTTTTGAATTTGAGTTTGCATCATCATCTGCTGTTGGTGCTGCTGCTGCTGCTGTGCAAACATTCCATACTGGGTGCGACGCTGTTGCTCAGGATGTAAACCTAGCGGGCGATTGTCATCGTCTTCACCGTCTCCAGTATTCAATCCGGATAGCACCCTCGAAGCTCGCAGACCGAGGGGTTGATCATCGTCTTCATCATCTTCAACCTTACTGCGAGTCTCGCCCATGGAAAGTTTATCGAAATTGATATCAAGCACCGGAGAAGTAAGTTTCTTGATTTTGGCATTCTCTAGCAATGTGGATAGTGGTCGCTCTTCATCGTCGTCGTCTTTCGGCTGATTGGATTGCTGGAAATTAGAATTGAGGTTCTGCTGAAATGCCTTGTGGAAGGTAGCTGCAAGTGGGACATCCTCGTCACTTTCGACATCCACAGGAGGATTAGATGCCCGCTTTCGAGTCCGAAATCTGGGTCCAGTCCCAGTCGTACGATGAGGTCCTTCCTCATCCGACGACCCAGCATGCCACGCTGGCTCGGGAGCTTGGTGTGCAGATATGACAAGACCTTCGTCTTCGCTTTCATTGTCGTCATTATCCGCTGGTGGCAGAGGCCCTCTTAATGCGGATTCAATCTTGGGCAACATTGGTGGTTGGGTCGACACTCTGGGCCCAGTACAAGATTCAGATGGGGCCAAATTCTCAGGTGATAGGATTGCGGTATGTTCTCCCTGTTTCTTGTTCTTGCGCTTCTTACCCTTCTTTTCCATTCTATGTCGCTCCTCTTCCTCTTGTTTCTTACGTTCTTCGTTTTCTAATTTCTCCTGTGCCTCAATCTCACGAAGTTTTTGTGTCTCACGCTCCCATAATTTATCCACGCCAAAGACAGACCGACTATTGATGGGACGACCAGGCATCGGGGCAGTTTGAGGAATCTTGTCATTTTCAAACGATAGAAGGGGTTTGATGTTTGTAGGATTCCTCTGAGTAAGTCCTTCTCTAGATTTCGAATGGTGTAAAAACTGGGACGCTGGGCGTGCGAGCGCGGCTGAGTTGATGAGTGTACTGCTTCGTTGAATTTCACCACGGGCCATCATTGATGGACGTTGATCACCATAGAATACCCTGCTGAAGTATTTAAAAACAATTGAGTATACTAAGTAATACAGTCCTACCTCTGCTTGCTACGCATCTGGGCTTTTCTTGCTTCCAGATCATCGATGAGACTCTTCCCATAAAGCTTTCCAGGCGGGCGTTTGGGAGCAGAGGTTTCAGGATGTAGCGGGGGCGGAAGTATTTCCTCGGCTTCTACTTCTTCAGGATAAAGTTGAGCTTGTTCTCCTTCTTCTGTCGCTCGGGGAAGATCTGAAGGAAAAGCATCAAAGCGTCCATCAATAGCCAGTGTACTGCGGAAGAGTTGTTGAGAGAGGGTAAGATCTTCCAGTGGATTCGGAGTGAAAGAATTGGATGCAATGCGTGGAACAGTGTCAGAGATACCGAGGAGAGTTGAGTTCCTGCGGTTAGTTCGAGCGCCTGGGGGCAGCGGAGGACCGTCCTTAGACAGAGTAAAACCATCCCTGATGCGATTGTCAATTGAGGAAAGTTCGGGTGGAGCTGTTGATTGGAGCGGACTCGGCATTACAAGCACTTTGGGTCGGAGTAGATCAAGAGTAGTTGAGTAGCGACGGTCTCTGGTAAAGTCTCCACCAGCACCAGTCATTACAGAATCCAAGTCATCATTGAGAAGAGCGCGGGTCCCCAAGGATGCATTGGACATAGTTCGAGCATGGGCACCGTATTTAGGGTCAAACCGCGATGTATGTGAAGGTGGCTTCAGAGAAAAAGGATTATCTTCTTGGACTACAGCCTCTCCGCCTTCATCGTAAGCTGATTGTGGTCGACTCTCTTCCTTTACGTCGCCAAGCAACATCCTAGAATTCAGACTTGCCATTGAGAAAGTATGGGAATTTACTCTTCGACCGGTTATACCTTCAGATGGACCAGGGGAGGTAGCACGAGTAGAACCGGTGGGAAAAGGAACGCCTTGTGGCGGTCCAGCCGTATCCTGCATGATACCAGTGGAGCTAGAGCGATGTCTTGGAAAGGTTGCATGGTTGACCTCTACATTGACGACATCAAGAGGTGAAGCGATAGAGCGGCGACGGGAGTCTGCGGGGGCATTTCCAGCCTGACGGAGAAGATCAACGGAACTGCCTAGGCTCATAGATCGAGAATAACTGATCGCACGCCTGGGAGCAAGAAAAGCTTGTTCAGAGCCTGGCAGCAAGTGAGAGCGTACAGTTGTCGTAGGAGGTGCTGTTGCAGCGATAGAGGGCACTTTTCCCTTTCCCTTTCCTGACTTGTCTTTTGCTATGAATGCATCTAATCCCCAGGAGGTCAAGTCCACTTCTATATCTTCGGCTTCCTCTTCGCCATCATTACTATCGGCTCCAAATGGATTGCGCAAAGCATCTATTGAGCCTCGAGATCGTCTAGTGCCTAGAGCAGACTCTTTACCGCCTAAGCTTCCTGTCTCGCTTGGTAAATTGATGCCCAAGTAATCGCTTTGCCTCAGGGCAATTCGAGACGCTGCTGCAGGGTTACGGCGAAAATGTGCGAATATCGCACTTTCCTGTGCGTAACGACGTGGCGTGTCAGGATTATCCAGATCGTTGTCATACTCTACAGACGAGATAAGCGGGAAGCAGCAACCATGACGAGACCAACTCACCCAGCAATGCTGCTGCTAGTTGCAAGCGAGAGAATGATGCAGGCATTTTGGTGTCTGTATATGATCAATAGCTGAAGAGTAGAGGAGAGCCGAGCAACAGGTAGATAGATCAACGGCCGTGGGCAACTTCTTTTCTAATTACACCGTCTCAGCCTTTACATAATCTGAAGATATATTCCCTTATGAATTAAGATACAAGGCACGAGACACATCTCAAAGCTCGTCATGCTGCGACTCTTTGCCTTCAGAAAAGATGTCCTCGTCATCAGCAAGTTCCTCCATCTCAATAGAGATTTGGTCTTTGAGATGGTCGGGAAGCACAACTTTCGCTTTTCCGTCGTCCTGTTCGTCCAAGCTTTTCATGTACTCTTCCATGAGTTCTTCTTCAGTAGGCATCGATGGATCTACAGGAGGTGCAGGCCTGACGCTCTCATCTGTAGGAGCCGTTTCGGACACGCCCAAGGACCTCCTTAGCGCACGGTCAATCTTGAACATGAACCTTTAAATTAAGATGCATAAGCAAATGCGGAAAGAAGTCATCTGGAACTTACGCATTACTATTGGGAACTTCAAAGCCAGAGCGGACAAGTGCACCATCGATAAGAATGGAAGCCACCTCTTGGAGCTCCTCCTCGGCTTCAAGGTCTCGCTCGTCTTCCTCGGTTGGGAGATCTTTGACACGACGCAGCAGGCCCTCAATCAGAGGAGAACGAGGGTTGATCTCGAGGTGCTTCGCTTTCAGAGCATATTCATGGATTATACCGCCCTGCTTTGCCTGACCTTTCGATGAGGCTAAACGTGATTCAGTAGCTTGTCTTGTCAATCATGGTGATCCAGCTCACTCATCATCTTCTGGACATTGGCAGTGTAACCACCAGGAGCCGCAACAATAGCACAGGCGCTCTTCACGAGACGGTTCGAAATGATTACTATAAAAGCGAATTGGAGCAAACAGCTGTTTGATTGAACTGGTTGAACTCACCGTCCTGAACAACATCCTTAGCCTCCTTTTTAATCCATTCCAGAAGAGGTTTGTACTCTTCTGTCAACTGTTTTTGCAAAGCTTTCTCTTCCTCCGGATCCTCAGCTGAAAACAGATAAGTAAAATACCAAGGGCGACCCAACTAGCGCACCTTCGTCACCAAACTTGAGACCAGATTTGGCGACATCTTGGAAGGGTATTTTACTATGATTCATATAAGCTCGAAAAATTCCTCAAAGAATGACCAACACTCACTTCCATTCCCGAATGTTACCAAACATTATTTCATCAAGGGGCTCATTCAACAACAAAATTTCATAGCCACGAGCATGGAGCTTCTCAATGAAGACACTCTCAGCTAGCTGGTCAACTTCTTTTCCAATCTCAGCAAGGTAGAAGATCTGTTACAAATCATATGAGGACACAACAGAAATCCAACAAATTAGAAAACTCACGTGTCTCTGACCCTTCTTCTTGTTCTGGATGTACTGTTCGAGGGAAGTCGTGTTACGCTGGTTGGATGCGAATCGGGTAAGAGCAGTGAGTTTCTCGCGGTTTTTGGTGTCCTCAACGGCACCCAGCTTGAGAACCGAGCCATAGACGTTCTGAATTTTCTGAAATCTCTCCGGTTCTTCCTCCTCGATTTTGCTCATGAGCTGTATCAGTCTTTTGAGAATGATGCTCTTGAGCTGTCGAAGAAATTGGTTGGACTGGAGAGTCTCGCGAGAAACGTTGAGCGGAAGGTCATCAGCTGGAACCATATTCATCATAGATGCTTTTATCGAAAGTACAGTGCACTCACCGTCAACAACGACTCTGACCCAGGTCGCCCACTTAGGCAGGGAATTGTCCCCCAAATCTGAAGTAATAAATGTCCGCTTAACCATGAGCTTGACACCCTTTGATTGATATTCCAACGGTTGCTGCCAATATTGCTCCTCACTGATGACATTAGGACTTGGTTTGTTTGCCTGATGTCAACACTCACAGCTTCGAAGGGATATATACGATGGCTTTGAAAGAAACACCAGAGCCAGAATCGCCAGAAAAATGTTGCCAAGCTAAGGGCTCATCATACTCCTTGAAAAAACTTTGGTAGAATTTCTTATATTCTTCGTCGGAAATCGTCTTAGGATCACTAAAGGCAATTGAAGAACAGTCCAACCGACACAAGAAGCCCAACGCACCGTGTCCAGATGGGAGGCTGAGCGTTCAGTTGCTCCCATTCGTCGATGATCACCTTTTTCATTTTAGGAGTTGGAGGGCTCTCATCTCCGTCCTCCAAGACTTCCTCGACAACAGCTTCATCTTCGTTTGTCTCTTCTGGTGCGAGAGGCTCATCTTTTTTTTCGGTATCAAACTCAGCGTCTTCATCGACAACCTCCCGCTCTTTCTGAGTGAACAGGTAAATGGGAAACGAAGAGGAATAAGAGGAGTGTTTATGACTAAATCCTAAGTTAGTGAGAAAATCAGACTCCGGGTACAGCTCCTTACACAAGATCTTTGATGTTCTGTTCCTCGAGGTAATCCAAGGAATCATCTTTCAGGTAAAGCGTAATCTCAGTGCCCCGGCCAAGAGTGTTTCCACGAGGATCAGGGTAGACATCGAATGTACTATCCTCTGCAGCAGAACTGAAGATGTACTGCGTCGGATTAGGATTCTTATTTGTGGCAGGGGGAATCGAGGCGACCTCGACACGATCGGCAACCAGGAAACTACTGTAGAAACCGAGACCAAATGCTCCTATCAGGTTTCCTTGAGCAGCTCCTCCTTCGGCTCTTTCTAGAAACTCGGAAGTGCCAGATTTTGCAAGGGTACCCTATACACCTCATCAGCATGTCACACCTCAATCAAGAACTCAGCTCACCAAGTTTGTTGCAAGTTCTTGATCTGACATGCCAATACCAGTGTCGGAAATAACAAGCTTTCCAGATTTTCCAGTTTCACTCTTCTCAGCTTTTATAGTGATGTTCAGTAAGTCGCCACCATTCCACACATCCTTGTCTGTGAGGCTGGTAATGCGTAGTTTCTCGATTGCATCATTAGCATTTGATATCAGTTCGCGGAGGAAGATTTCCCTATGTGTGACTTAGAGAAAGCAGGGCGAGTGATGAAAGCAATGGGCCTACTTGTGCGAGTAAAGACTGTATTATGCGAACAACACATGAACATGAAAACGTGGTTGTATATACGCAAGCACCTACCTGTTAATGACAATCTTTCGCATGCGGGCAACATCACTCTGAAACATCGCATTAGAGACATGAATTGGGTTTAATAGGGAGACACACTTGGTAATCATGCTTGACCCTAGATGCATCCTCAGCAGCCCAAACGTCGACCGAGAGGAGGGAAAGCGCAACAAAGAATGGATGAAGGAGCCTCATGACAGCTTTCCCTTCTATTCAGGTTCAGCTTAAGGTGCAAGAACGGCAGCAATCAAATATCACTGGATAAATAAATAGTGCTCTGCAACAATTCGAATGACGTGTCATTGTCGTGGTCGTTTTCCGCCACGAAACGCGTGACTCCTGTTACTTGAGGTGCAATACTATGTGGGAGATACATCATATTACGATATTGATAAAACTGAGACACCAATCCTCCCAAACATGAGTTGGCTCTTGGATCCGGCTGGTATATCAATATCAAGAGACATGAACTGACAACTTGGGGGCTGAAAGATTTGCTACATATTCCTATTGAAAATGAGCAATCAGTTGCTGAAGATTATTCCAAAACCATAGAGCTCACTCGTAGCCATATTTCTCTTTCTTTAGGAACATGATCAAATACTGTATAGCGCTTGTCGTTCTACAGGCCCAATTAGCCAGGCAATTCGGCAACCAGTATTCACGCATACCTTCAAAACCTTGACCATCTCTGCTAGTTCTACCCTTTTTGCGAGCGCCTTCATGTCGACTGTCCCGCCACCCCCTTCTCCCTCATCCTCTCCCATTTCATCGGCTTTGACACCTCCATCCACACCCTCACCGCCAATCTTGTTCAGTCTTCCCCAAAACTCAATGAAGGAGTTTTCAACAAGCATCTCATTAAAGGCTGCTCGAGCGGCGGTTGTCCGCTGCCTTTGCCAATTGTCGTACTCGCCTTCCAGTTGATAGATATCTAGACCAATCTTTGTAACGGGTGGACAATTGAGTAGAGACTCGACGGGTAAATCACTGAAAGACGTTGCTAGTGAGGATGAATGTACTTGGAATAAATTATGAAGATTCGTCATATGTTTTTGACGAAGATGAGCGATGTGTGATTGAAATAATTGTAGCTGCTGATCACGAGGCAGGATAGAGTCACGGAAACGAGGATCTGTTCTGAGTTGCGGTAGTACGTCGTTCCAATTCACCTGAAAGAAAAAGTGTGAGTGTTTGTACCAGATTCAACTAGCCAGTACCTGTGGATCTCGGATAGCATCAACGAGCATTGAACTAAGGAACCATGTGAATGTCAAGTCCCTTACAATCAAATTGAAGCCCGCACTTATAATCACGCTCACCCTCCTCCTGATTAATTCCCACTTTGGATCGTTCAATGTTTATTTCAATCCGGCTACGCTCAGCTTTGACCTTTTCTTCCCGCTCTCTCACAGCACGCTCCCTTCTCTCTTCCCTAGTAAAAGCTGCTGGTTCAGATGGCATGGCTTCGGGGTTTCCTGAAGACAAGGGCCGCTGGATGCCTTGCATGAAAGTATTGAAAAGCTCCTCTCTCAGGGAAGAAGATCCTATTGCATCATATCGTGGGTCCTGCGTCAAGCTTTTCTTTGCCTGAAGTATTGTGAGACAAGGCCATAATCTAGCATTGATTGGAATGGCACCTCTTTCCATAAGATACCTTTACGGATGTCATTCTGATGTTCTTTTAATAGTAAAAAGAAATCCGCCTCAGCCTTTTGAGCAGCCATACGTTTCTCTGTCAAAAAAGTAAGGTGACTGCATATTCTGAGGATAAGACTCACTCTCTCCGAGATCCTTGAGGAATTCCCGGAAACGTTTTTCCCGCTCCCGATCATCTCTACCCCAGCCATAGAACCTTCTGTCCTTCTTCCAGGCTCTACGGAAATCGGCCCAACTTGTTCTAGTACTTTTCACTTCTCGTTCGAGGAGGCGTTGGAAATCCTGCCCAGGATCTACTGTGTTTCTTTCTTTCTGAACCATATTTGCTTTGAGTTCCCGAGCACGGTCGCGGCAGTATTCATCAAAAGCATCGCGGCGTGCAGTAACAGAGGGTAAAAGGACATATCGAGGATCATTGACGAATTTGGGCAGTGATGTATCCCAAGGGTGGAGTGGATTGATATCTTTCTCCCTCAACAGCGACTGTAAAAGCTTTGTTAGACGAAGCGACCTGACAGACCTCGCAACTTACCTTGAATAAGGCTTTGGCTTCGTCAATGGACAAATCGACCTTAATCGGCATTTTTATGACATTTTGAACTGTCTTTGTTTCTTCCATCTGTCGTTGGTCCACTTCTTTCTCTTCTTGCCGCCTGCATTCTTCTGCTGCTTCTACAGCCAGTTGAGCAGCAGCTTCACGTTGCCATTCTTCCTCTTCTTCCTCTTCGCTATCTTCGCTATCTTCGCTATCTTTGTCGCTCTCTTTTCTGACTTTTTTAGAAACGACAATTTCATCTAGAGGCGTTTCTTCATCAGCCTTTCTCTTAGTAACTCTCTCCGTCTCTTGCTCAACTCGGTTTACTTCTATTTGTTTTTCTGCTTCAGCAGCATGAGTGAGCAATTCTGTCTGTGCCTTTTTCTCGTCTTCCCTTTCTATGGATTTCATCGCTGCCACTGCTTCTGCTATTTCCTTTGGGAGTTGCCAAACACTCGCCTGTTTGGTACCATTGAAGTAGAATTTATTGCCTAGATTCGTGATGACATACAACCATTCTGTGTCAGGGATGCGCTTCTTGAGTATGGGTTTCTCTTTACGAATAGAACCTCGAGACTGTGTGGCAGAAATACTGGGGAAAGAGGGAGTGGGACGAATGTAAGTCGATTCTTGTGTCTCAGTATTGTAATAATAAGTAACCCCTGTAGGACCTGAAAAAAGTCAGTTGGAACGTTGAAAAAAGGTTATACGCACTTAGATGTTCAGTCCATGCCGGTGGCAATGGCAGAACCATAAGAGGAGCAGAGGGCTGACATGATAACAAGTGTCAATATCTACAAATGACATATCAACAAGTGTCAATATCAGCAAATGACATATCAACAAATGACATATCAGCAAAAGTACAAATGCGATTAGCATTTCAGATGTCACCTCTACGGTTGACACTTGAGGTCTACATAGAGTAGCCCAACGTATATGTACTGAAGTTACCCTAACTACAAGTTAACCTGCTGCTTGAGGCTAAATGTCCAATTCCACCCTATGTACCAACGCGTCTCGGGATGTAGCATAATTACCCGTGCCCTTCGTTCCGAAACCATGAGAGTGCCCCAGTTTATTCTAACATCAAGATACGGAGGCTCCCAACTACAGGAGGCACGTGATTAAAGGAGTAGCGTGGGGCGAAGTTTGCAAGTAGATAGGTAGAGTAGCAGGTGTTGTCGGAAAAGGATAATGTGATAACGCAATCGATCCATGCCCTCACTCAGAGCAAGGCGAATTCCTAGCTATTGCTGAATTTTGGAATTGCTCTAGTAAAGCCAGATGACACCTCAACAGCTTGGTTGAGGACGACGCAAAAACCACTAGTGTTGGAAAACCCTGACCCCTTCAAATTTCTTGACGCTTTAAGGGACAAATCTAAGCAATATGGATCAGTGGATTACGAAGTTTAATCGAGGCTCAAGCAAGGACCATCACCTCTTCGACCTTAGGATTGATAAGAAGAAGTGCATTCAACCGTCGTATGTTAAAGGAGGAGGACGATTAAAACATATCAGTTGTTCGGTATCACTATGTGCAAGAGCTACTCTTTAATCACGCTCCGATTGGC
>Ga0153924_1000155_pt1 | contig 45929 bp, 45 predicted proteins | sample TSNJ008MetaG_FD_104709 | JGI IMG/M metagenome (GOLD analysis project Ga0153924, IMG submission 104709) | Attine ant fungus gardens microbial communities from New Jersey, USA - TSNJ008 MetaG | ecosystem: Host-associated > Fungi > Mycelium > Unclassified | place: USA: New Jersey, Wharton State...
CCTTCTATCATTTGGATAACAATATCACATTGGCATCTTTTATGAAACAAACTCATGTTGCACCTCTAAACACGTCCTATATAAATACTGTTCGCTCACCTTCTCGAACCAATGCGAGTGTGCAATAACCTGAATTTTTATTGTAATCATTATATCATTTTGCGCATTCTTTATCAACTAAAATAAAAAACGACAAGATTCTCTTGTTGAATCTTGTCGTTTTTTTAACTGTGTCATTTGGTCAATTTAGATGCAAGCAATTTTTATATTCAGTTTGTTTCATATGTACTCTTTTTCCAATCTTTAATGAATAAAGTGTTTTCATAAGAAAGTTGGAGAACACAATTGTTTTCAAGCGTTTCCATAGCAGTCGGCTCGAATTTATTTATCTCGTCAACCGCAATAAACACTTGTTTTTCTTGCCTTTTATAGATATCAATGAGGTGTTCAAATATTGTATTTTCAACATTTTTGAATAACATGGTGTCATGAATTAAGAAAGGTAACCCTGTTGTTTGCAATACCGCCAAATCCAGTGTAATCAAACTAATATATGCTTTGCCTGTTCCAGTATCATTTTGAACAGTGAATATATATTTGCTTTCATCCAACTGCAGTACCGGAGCTATTCTACCATCAGGGCTTATACTTTTTGTCAGTTCTGCCATCGCTGTATTAATTGTAGCACTTATTTGAGCGAGGATTTTCTCTTTTATTTCGTTTAGAGCTTTTTTGGCTTTACTTAAATTATCATCCAAGTCTTTTTTCTTGTCATATATCTCAATAGCTTTGGCTGTCTTGCTTTTTTCTTCTGCTAATTCCAGCAATCGATCGACAGTATATTTAGGAGTATTCTCAAGGTTTAGGATTGAAGTAATTTCAACATCTATCTTTTGTATTTCTTCTTCAAGATAGGCAATTTGCGCTAAAAGCTCATTTTCAGCTTTTTTTAAAGATTCTTTCAAATAACCGCTAATGCTACTGTGGAAATTATTAATCTCAGATAAACGCCCCAAATCTACTGTAGGGAAGAATTCTGATAACTTCTCTAATTTCTTCTGTACAGCAGGATTGCGAGAGCTTAGATTTTGGCGGGTTCGTCTTAACCTATCCTCACATGCGTTTTTCTGTTGCACTAAGCTACTCTTTGTAAAGCGTAACCCCAAGGCTTCTTTTGAAATAATAGCTTCTCTTGAAGAGCGGGTTCCCTCCAGATCAGCAGAAATGGTTTCTATTTCAGTCTGAATTTCAATGATCCGGCTTAGTGATTTATCATATTCCCTTTTGGTAATTGAGGGCAAAAAGGCTTTTTTGGAGGCCGCATTCAAAGCTGACTTTTCTGCATCCAACTCTTTTATCTGTTTTTCCAATGCACTAATAGATGAATACCTGTTACAAAGTTTGATAAAACGAAAAACAGCATTTTTTGCTGCTTCACCAGCAATCTGAAGTGGCTTGTCAATATCATAATTCTTTTTACCCCATACACGAGAATAAAGACTGACAATGTCTCGGAAAGATATCTCTGGCAAATCTAAAGCATAAAGTCTTTTTAGAATATCTGTATATTCCGTTAGTTTAATTTCGCTTGCTTCTGAATAATCAGGATTACAACATGAAACAAATGTATATCTTTCTGTGCTTCTTGAAAAATAATAAGGTTTACCTTGAAACTCAAATTCAAAATAGAAAATGTGTTGTCCCAAATTTTCTATTGCATCATTGCTTTTTGTAATATAAGAAGATCCGCCAAAGGCAAAATCAATAATCATCAACATGGTTGATTTTCCAATCGAATTTGCAGCCTTGCTATCTCCAGCTATAACATTTAATCCTTTATGAAAGGTTACAATCGGATTTCTAAATTTATCACACCTAATTGTTTTTAACATATTTTATCACTCCGTATTCTTCTGCATATTCCAGCTTACCTAACACATATAGCGCATCTATACAGAGCAAGAATATATTTATGTCATTAATTTTTGAATCTACTTTTCCCCATAATTCTTCAAGCCCAACATCGGAATCCGAGATGACTTCCAAAATGTCGGGGAAATACCAAATTAAGCTTTCAGGAAAAGTAACTACTTTATTCGGTAACATGCTCAAACACCTCGCAGATCTGTATAAAGAAAGAAACAACGACTTTACATGAGTCAAGAGAATCATGTTTTGTTCTTGCACATATCCATTTGGCCATCTCGTCAAATATTTTTTCTTGTGTAGAAACGTTAAGCTTAAGATTTAGATAGAATGCATGTATATTTGCAGCAATGGCATCAAATTTCCCAGGTGTGTTTCGCTCAACATCTGAAAACAGGCGTCTTATATATGGATAGTAGTCGGTAACATCTGCAATAATATGTCTTTTCGTGACGGGATTAAAGTCGGTTTTCAATTTATGTTCGATTTGTAACGCAGCAAATTCAAACTTTTCGTCTGAACTATCAAAATCAACTTGAGATAATGACGTTATAATAGTCTGGATTTCATCGGCAATATTATATTGAGAAAAAAGACTTTTCGCCTTTTCCTCATCTATTGATTTCTTTTTATAACTGAAAAGCTCACGATATTCTTCAACGGTACGAGGATTATCAAACCGATGATGGCACTTCAAGCACAATGGAATAAAATTATCTATGGAATTTACATCATCGCTTAGCCGAGGCTCGTTAGCCAGAATCTGTTCTTCTTCTGCCGTAGGATTTAGTGGATATATATGTGCCAGCTCGTAATTTTTCTTATACTGAGATGCCACTGTTTTTGTATAGACAAGCTGATCAGCACAAATAGGACAGATACCGTTTACTTGTGCAAACAATAACTGTTGAGCAGTCGAATTTGGAGCTTTTCTGGTATTGCTCATGATAATGCCTCCAAACAATCCAGCCATTACGCAGGTTTTTAAACTGGTTAATAAATCTATACAATGCTTAGCTTATCTATATGATCAGAGGTGCGAACTTTCTTTTGCAATAAATTATACCACATATATCCAATACCTACAATCAAATTTCTATCAATAACGTCAAAAATCGCCTGCATACGCAGACGATCTCGCGTTTTCGCCTAATGTTTACAGCCCCATCTCCACTTCCATCCCGCCGTTAAACACCACCAGCACCTTGCCCTCCGACAGCACCTTGACTTCCTCAATGAGCCGCCTGACCAGCGCCTCGTCATACTCGGTCAGATTCAAGTCCTCGCTTTCCAGCAGGGCAAAAATCTCGCCGATCCGCGAGCTTATGTTCTGCGCGGCAGTTTGCCGCTGCTCATGGCTTTGGAGCCTTTCCTGCAGTTCCTTGATCTCATCAGATATTTCCTTGAACTTGTCCTCGAAAAAGTCCGCGCTGGAGTTAGATTTGGCGCTGACTTGCACAAGGTCGAGCATGACAGTCTGCAGTTCTCTGATACGGCTCTCAATGGCGGCCTTGTCGATGATATCCTCGCCGGTGGACAACAACGCCATGCGTAGGCTGTCTTTTTGCGTGGCGATCACCTCGTCCTTATCTTGGTCCAGCGTATTGATGGCTCTCACAATGGCATCCTGCAACCGATATTCCTCAATGGTGGGGGAATCCTTGCAGTATTTGGTTCCGTATTCCAGCCGGTTGATGCAGCGCCACACAATTTTTTTCTTGCCGCCCGCGCCCATGTGACTCTGCGGTACCTTGTGCCGCACTCGCCGCACACCAGCAGCTCGGAGAGCGCGTATTTGCCGCTGTACTTGCCATGCTCAGTCTTGGTGTTTTTCTGCGATACCTTGCGCTTGTTGCCGCGCCTCGCCATTTCCTCTTGGACGCGGTTGAAGATGTCCTTGGGGATAATACCCTCATGATTGCCGGTCACATAATATTGCGGGATTTCACCGTTGTTCTTCTTGCTCTTTTTGGTGATGAAATCCACCACATAGGTCTTTTGCAAAATGGCATCGCCTATGTATTTCTCGTTAGCCTGTGTCAAGTCTTACATAAAAAATAATTGGCTGTTCTGCAATAGTTTCAACGAATGCAGGACAGCCATTTTCTCTTTATTATGAGTTGGTAGTATTTAGGTTTAGATTAGTAATATATCGTGATGCTTTCTGTGACTTGGTATCGCCCCACGGCATAATTCTCACAAGTGGGTAGCTAAGATAGCATAAACGTTTCGAACGTGTAATTGATACGAACATATTGTGTTGTTCCTCGCTCAATTGAGCGTCATCATTAACAGCACGATAATCAGGGAACACACCTTCATTGAGTCCCATAATAAACACAACGTCAAACTCTAACCCTTTTGACATATGCACAGTTGAAAGCGTTAAGCCTGTTTCTTTTGAAATATTCGTGACACCTAATGCAATGGACCGCATCATATGAGCTAAGTTTCTATCTTCTATAGATGAATTTCGGATGTAAACACCCCAACGCTCTGTCCATGCAATGTAATCATTATAAACCAATAATCTCTCGTTATCATCAGAAAAATTATTAGCATTTTCGCAATAGTTCTTAAACTCTTCAAGGACTTTATCAAACCTAAATGTGCTGTTTCCTATTGAAATAATATCCCATGCTTGGTTTAATTTACTTGATGCTACGGTACCCAATATTTGTTGAAGCAGATTATTATTACGGAGATTATCAAAAGATGAAATTATCTCAGTTGTTGTGCCTAATAATGCGAGAAGCTCGACTAAATGCAACATGTCATTTTTATTCATCAATAGACGCAGACTTAAGTCAAAAATCTTGAAAAACACTGATTCACTGCTAAGACCTTGGTTAGCTGACGCTCTAAGATTATATTCAATTCCTTGTTCTTTTAGTACTTTTTCGAGAGGGTTAAAAACATACTTATTTCTTGCAAGGACCACACATTGTTGTAATGTGATTTTATCTCCTTCTATGTCTGGATGACCATGTGACAATAAGGCTATTAATTTCTCAACAATCCAAGTGCATTCACTTTCTTCATTGTCAAATTGATAAACGCTAAACTCGCCTTGAATAGGAAGCTGTCCTTCCATTTCAAAGCTTGGCTCTATCATCTTTGCGGCGCTTATTACAGATTTTGAAGATCGAAAATTCTCAGTAAGCACATACTTTTGTGCATTGAATTCTTGGGGGAAATTTTTGCACATAAATCTACTGGATGAGCCATTAAATCCATATATTGCTTGATTAGGGTCTCCCACCATAAAGATACTTGATGATTGCCCGGCGATTGCTTTAATTACCTCATATTGAGCCTTGTTCAAATCCTGAGCTTCATCGACACATACATACTTATAAATACGTTGATATATCCTTGCCACAGAAGGCTTTTCCGACAATATCCTATATGCATATAAGAGAATATCATCAAAATCAATAGCGTTCTGCAATAACATTAAATCATTGTATTCTTGATATAATCTTTGGCTAAGAGGCTTTTCATGATAATTAGATGGGAATTTGAAATTTCGTTTAGCCTTACTGAGTGACTCAAAAACCGATTTAATTCCCTTTTGATCCAGCTTACCTGATGGTGCTTGATATTTAGCTTTCATTTGCGGAACATTATCAAGGGCATTTTTAAATATTTCAAAACGGTCTTCAAATGATTCAAATATATGCAAATCAGAAGGCAACCCAATCGTTGAGCCACGTTGCAAAACAAGTTCCATACAGAAGTTGTGTATAGTTCCCACATATACTTGTTCACCTAATTGCTCTTTTGAGAATTTCAGCAATAGTCTTTCATTAAGCTCATTTGCCGCCTTATTACTAAATGTAATTGCTAATACACGTTCACCTTGTTTAGTGGTTGATAAGATCTTATTTATTCGTTCCGTTAATGTGCGCGTTTTACCGCTCCCTGCACCAGCAATCACATACATATATTTCTCAGTAGAGTCAATAATTTGCCTTTGCTTTGGAGATAATTCCATTATTTATCCCTCCATAGTTTCTTTTATATTTTCCAGTAATAGCTTGATTTTGGGGGGATATCTACGCTCGTCTTTGCACTCATTGCATATTGTCTGAGAAATAGGAACGGCATATTTTGTCTTTCCTGCTTTCATACAATCACAAAGGGCACGTTTTCTACCGCCTTCAGATTGATAATCTCGAAAAGGCCTCTCTTTTATTGTCTGCCCACACATTTCACATGGCGTTCCCGTGCTTCGTGGTTTCATAGGGTCTCCATGATGCTCTTGAATAAAATAATCGAAATATGGAAGCTGATATTCTTCAAGTGTTTCGTTCTCATACTTATTTATTGCAGATATTATTTCTTCAATATATCCCATATTCAACAAATAAGTCTCAAAATCAGCCGAGTTATCCAATATAATAATATTAGGATATAAAGATAAATCAGGCTTCACCGTTAGTCCACGGAGTTGTTTCATAGTAGTTTTAAGGTCATCTATTGCTGCGGGTTCTCCATCACTAAAAATATACCAATCAGTACCTATACTTTCCAAAACACGTAGAAACGGTAAATAATTTTTCCCGCCAACGCCCACAATACTTACTCCCAACTCATAAGGTTCCAGTCCAAAATAGCTTTTAAAAAAGACTTGTAGCGCCTGTTCTTCAGTTTCACCCTCGGCCAAAATTGTTATACTTGCAAATAATAGTTCTCCTCGTGTATTTATTACAAAACGCTCAATATGCCTTAGTTCTTCTGGCTTCAATTTTAAGGTCGAAATTGGCGAAAAAATTGACTCTGCATTGCGCAATGCAACATATAAAAGATTATTCAGATTTGATGAGGCCAGAATATAAGGTGAGTGGGTAGTAATCATCCGTTGTCCCTGTATATTAGAAAAATCCCTTACTAATTGTCTTTGTGAATGGGGATGAATATGAGCTTCCGGTTCCTCGAATGCCACCATGCAAAAATACGGACTTTCAATAGCAGATTTAAGTTTCTCATTAACAATTGTTTTTAGTGCAGAAAAGGCAGCACGGCTACGAGTACCTAACCCCAAATTCGCTATCGGGAATGGAGAGGATGCACTTTGCGCAACATAAATATCTAATCCCTTGTACAACTCATCTACACTTCGAGTAATGGGACTTATCTCAACCTTACTATTCTTTGTATTGGTTGCGGAAGATAAATCGTTCGATACTTGTTGCAAAAATGGGCTTTCTTTCATAATCCTATCACCAAGTACGCCTAACGATGTTTCTATTTCCGTTTTTGCACTCGGAGATAACTTAAGTTTAGATATTTGTTTGCTCCACAACGAACTTTTATCTCTAATATCAGAAGCAATATCTCTTTGTGCATCAAGAAAAATAAAATCGAAAGCAGACAGGGTTTTATAGCGTAGTGTATTGCCTGTTACAATTCTATCCCCATCCCATTCATTAATTACTTTTCTGTCGCGTATATATTCTTCTCTATCTGCATTATAAATAAATTCAGTTCTATATGCGAAAAACTCCTTATCCTCATTATCCGTCATAATGTTTTCTCCTAAATGCAACCCCCACATTTCGTTAAACGAGTTTGTTATACCCCCATCGTCATCTATCGGTATAAATTTTAGATCAATAATTACCGCCGTTTCGATTGAATAAGGTTGTCCGGGAGAACAATACACATCATTTTTATCAAAATTGCCATTGCCAAAGGCGAATCTCAATGCCAGTAACAGATTGGATTTTCCGCTATCATTCATACCAAACAGAATAGAAAATGGTTGTAAAAGTATATTGACCTTTTTAATTGAACGTAAATTTTCAATATGTATTTCATGTAATTTAATATTCATAGCTTATTCTACTCCTCAAAAATCGAATGCTATTTAAGTAGCTATTTGACATTCTTTTTGTATCTTCTGTCAGCAGGTTTTTCTGCACCATTGGGTATTGCCCATGTGTCTCCGAAACGAATTGTACCGGGGATTTTATCTTGAGCGCATAGGACTTGGACTCTACGCACTGTAATCCCCCATTTTTCAGCTGCTTCTTTTGCAGTCATATAGTTCACATTAAAAACCCTTTCAAGGAAAATCTTGTATATATTATATATCGGTTTAGCGAACAAAGCAAGTCTTAACATAGCGAAACATTAGTCAAATTCTATTCTATAAATCTAAGCGTGTAAGAAACCTCATACTTTTAGTTAATAAAAATATCAAGGTATTCTTTATAGCAAAACAGCTTATATCTCGTTTGCTCATTCTTTTTATACAATATTTTGAGCTTAACTAAAAGCTCAACCGCTTTTGCGGCAGTATTATATGAAATGCCTGTTTGCTTAGCGACTTCCTTAACACTGAGAACAGGATTTTGTTCAATAAAATCATAAATAACTGACAGATTTTTTACAGCTTTCTCATACGAGTTAAGTTTTTGTTTGTTTTCACACCTCAAATCATAAGCTTGTACAATTTGGTCTATTGCATTTTCTGCCGATGTAATTACCCCTTGGACAAAAAACTTTATCCACTCCATATATTCCCCAAAGTGCTGAATACCTCTGAAATATTTCAAACATTCGTCATTGTACTGATAAAGGAAATCTGATAAAGATAAGACTGGTCGAGAAAGAATACGTTCATTCATCAAAACAGCAATAGGCAATAAGCGACCTACACGCCCGTTTCCTGATTGAAATGGGTGGATGGTCTCAAATTGATAATAAATCAAAGCCGCTTTTACCAGCACATCCGCCTTGCCGGTTGTTTGGGCAAACGCATTTAAATCTTCAAGCAAACTTGGAATAAATTCAGGTATTGGTGGATTGTATTCTTCCGTGTTCGTCGAATAATTGGGGTGCATTAAGAATGGTTCTGTTCTAAAATCACCTACCGGCCACCCAGCCGTTATACCACCCATAACAGATCTGTGCAAATTACAAAGTAACTCATCTGTCAAAGCTTGTCCATCATATTCCTTTGTTGCATTGTAGCAATTTAACGCACTACGCAGACCGCTATTCTTTTCACGGGCAACTAATGCCTCTTCACAATCAACAATAATATTATCAATGGAACAGGATTTACAAGCCTCATTGAGGACAATCATATTTTCAAACGCATCCATGTGTGGCATATAACGTGATATTCCCTCCAAAACCCCCAAGACTCGATGTGCATGTATCAACATCGCTGATAGCTTATCATCAACATTTAGATACTGCATAATTGTACATAAATCTATTGGAACAAACTGGTAGTGTTGCATTTTGCTATTCTGGGGTAAATAGCGAAAGAAATCTCCGCTTTTAATACGCATGGCTCACCTCAACAGACAAATCAAAAAGTGGTAGTAATTGAAAATGCCGACTTATATATGGACGGCTCATTTCAATTATACCACTTTAATGAAATTACGCAAGTTATGCCACCTACAACACTATCATTAGTTAGCATGTATTGTATGGCATGGATCGACCATTCCGGCTTGCCAGTGGCGGAGATCACGCCCTCTCTTTCCAATTCCTTTTTAATCTTGGAAACGCTGTATCCCGCGAGGTAGCTGTGAAAGATGCGCTTTACGATCTCGGCCTGTTCCGGTACGATTTTGGGCTGACCGTTCTCGCCTTTTTCGTAGCCTAAAAAGCGGGAGTATTGAAAAGTGACCTTGCCGTTCTTAAAGCTCTGGCGCTTTCCCCAGGTGACATTTTGACTCAGCGATTCACTTTCGGCTTGGGCAAACGCTCCTAAAAAACTGAGCATCATCTCGCTGGTCATCTCCATCGTGTTGATGCCCTCTTTTTCAAACACCACGGCCACATTCATGCCCCGCAATCTGCGGACATAGGAGAGACAGTCCACTGTGTTTCGCGCAAACCTTGAGATGGATTTGGTGAGGATCATGTCCACCTTGCCTTTTTCACACAACTTCATCAGTTTGAGAAAATCGGCTCGTTTCTTGGTGCCGGTACCACTGATGCCCTCGTCAGCAGGTGTCAAGGATGGACGTAAAAAAATTGTACTTTTTGTAAGAATAGCATCGAAATGTAGCAAAAGGGACTTGCTTGTATTAGGGCGTGTTGACACTAACGCAGCCAAATAACAGCAAACGCGAAATAAACGTAAGACAGGAACATCTCATCCAGTTTATCGTAGCGTGTGAAAATTCGCCTAAACTCTTTGATTCTGAGAAATAATCGTTCTACGACATTACGGCGCTTGTAAAGTTCCTTATCGTATTCCAAAAAGTCTTTTCGATTAGCCTTTGGTGGAACAATCGGTTCATGACCCTCGCTCCGTGCCAATTCGCGAGTTTCATTGCCTTCGTATGCTTTGTCCATCACTGCGGGAACACCTGGATAATCTTCGCCTATCGTTTCAAGAGACTTGCGTCCTTCAGGCGCGTCATGACAGTCACCGCCAGATAAATGCAATTCAATTACGGTTTTATCATCTGCGGAAACCACATGAAGTTTGGTGTTCCATCCGCCTCTGCTTTTCCCGATGGATTGTTTCCCGGTTTTTTTATCGCGCCATGCGCGTTTGGATGTACTTTGATGGATGTTGAGTCAACCGCCAGAATCTCTACTTTTATATTGATGCTTTGCTCTTGTTGAAGGCCTAAAAACAGGCGTTGAAGCACACCTGCTTTAGCCCATCGCCTGCATCTTTGATAAACACTGTTCCATTTCCCAAACTGCTCCGGCAATGCCCTCCACTTGCAACCGTTTTCTACAGCATAAAGAATAGCGTTTATAAAGGTGATGTTTTCAATTTCTACATTCCCGCGCTGTACCGGTAAATACGGCTTTATTCGCAATAATTGTTCCCTGCTCTATATCGCGCAGCATCTCTTGAAACGCCGGACGGTTACAGTGCAGTCCGCTGTATCCGTCATCGACCTTTATGGCGCAGACCTGCACATTCCTGAGCGTATTCAAATACTTTGTCACAATATCTTCTTGATTTTCAAGCGTGTCCTCGCCATTGTCTTTGGAAATTCGGATATAAACGGCGGTTTTCCATATCTTTGGTTCCCCCATATGCTCCACTCCCTCAACCTGTATAGTCATCGACTCCAAACAGGGTATCCTGCCCGATAAAACACTCAAGGAAATCCACGCAGGCGTAATCACGGTTTCTTTCCTTACGATTGGTTTGCCGAACTATCTTTAATTCAGCAAGCAGTTTGAGCGCGGCGGCGGCCGTGTTATAAGAGATTCCGGTTTCTCGCGCAACAGCATAGACATCAAATATCAGCAAGCGCTCCGCTGCTTCATAGAGGGGTTTGATTGCCTTTATGGTTTTGCCGCTTTTTTTGATTTTAGAAAGATTTTGTTCCCTGATGTTCAGCCAACTCTTGATACTTTTCAATGAATCGTTGGCAGTATAGATAACAGCTCTCATAAAAAACTTGATCCATTGTTCATAATCCCGACAATAATGAAGCCGTTTCATTCTGTCAATGTATTCCACTTTATTTAAATTCAAGTAATGAGACAAACGTAAAATAGGGCTTGTCAACACTTTCTTAATCTGCCAAAATCAAGTAGGAAAGGATTCTTCCTACACGCCCATTTCCAGACAGAAACGGATGTATAGTTTCAAACTGATAGTGTGTGAGAGCCGCGTTAATCAAAGGGTCAATATCATCATTACGGCATATAAATTTCTCCAGATCACGAAGGGCGCGCGGGAGGTGGTTTGGCGAAGTCGGATTATACGTTGGAGCGGCATTTGACATAACCATAACCTTTCCAATAAATACCTCTTCCGTTCTAAACTGTCCATACCCTTTCTCATTGTGGGCATTCATTAACGCCTTATGAATTTCACACAGCAGGGCGTTATTGTATTGCGCTGTTTTCAGTTTTTCCAGCCCAAGAATTATGGCTGACGCGTATCTTTTGATTGGGGCGGTTACTTTATCAGTTTTTCGCGAGAAGTCTAAGACATCATAAAGAGACGCATTGATCCTGTCAATTTGACAGGACAACAGCGCCTCTTTTTGTAAAAGGATAGTTTCAATTGCAACCGCATTGGGTAAAAAAGAGGACATGCCCTCAAGCTGCCCCAATAATCTATTTGCGACAGATAACAGACTCCTCAACTCCGCGTCAATCCCGATCTTGAAGTCCGTGGAGAGGGGGGGGCGGCATAAACAACGCGGACTTGTGCGTGGTTTTCGGCAACTGCCTTAAAAACGCCGTGGAAGACTGCGGCAGGATGCCGCGCGGCGAGGACTTCATCACGGTCAAGGCGCAGCTTGACGGCGACATGCTCGGCATTACGGTGGACAACAGCTATGACGGCAAAATCGGCGATCTCTTCCTGTCCGGCAAACGCCAGGGCGCGGGGATCGGCATTGCCTCCGTGCGGGCCGTGGCGAGAAAGTACGGCGGTCTGACAAAGTTTGAGGCGAAGGACGGCGTGTTCCAGGCATCGGTTCTATTGAGCCGGAGATCATTGTAATGCCTTCATAACTGCGTAGTATTGATTCTTGCACACAGTTGGGATTTCTTGCTTTCCGGTTGCGTAACCGTACAGAACTCGAAGTTCACATTACATCCTCGCAGTGAATGCTTTGTTCCGGGCAAATGATCCGGCTGTTCGGTCACCAAACAGGATATTTAACTGGCTCATCACCTGATCCCAATTTCGACAGCGTACCGTCCAATGTCTGACCGCGAAGCACGCCCTTGGGGTACAATCTTTTCAGTGCCAAATACAACGATTTGGGAAGGGATCATCGTTTTTAAAGGAAGGCTTGATGCGTGCCATATTTTACGGCAGAGCCTTAGCGCAGATAAATTTCAGTTGGATCAATAGACCGAAGGACATAAAGCGCTTCTTCATCGGGCCCCGGCAAGACCTGCGCCTGCGAGAGGTTTAGTTCAAAAGAGGTGTTCTTCTGTACCTCCTCTGGGGTGGTGGCGGGGTAGTATCCCGCAAGATACATCCGCTTGGTCTTACTGTCGAACTTCATCACACCTAGGTCGGATACCACTGCCATGGGACCACGATTCGCGGGCAATCCCGCTTCTTCACGGCTTCCGGATCCGATGAGCCAGCCAGGACTTGTGATATAGGGCATTTCAAGGGCAAAGCGCCGCTTCTCGTGCTGCATCATGATTATGGTATTGACGAAAGATGCAATGCCGTTTGCCCCGCCGCTGCCTGGGAATCTGGTTTTAGGATGACGGTAATCGCCAATGCAGGTGGCGGACACATTGCCATACATGTCCACTGCCGCACCACCAATAAAACCAATGAGCCGGGTGCTTTCATGGAGCAGCTCATTCGCCTGAAAGCCCAGATAGCGATAAGGCGGACAGGTGACGCTGCAGTGGCTCATGGAGCGCAAATCACTGACGCTGCGCGGAATTTCAATCGGATTAAAGTCCATCAGGCCGCTTTCCACTACAAGTGTACAGCTGGGCTGAAATAACTTTTTGGCCATAATGGCTCCTACAAGGGGAAGTCCGGTGCCTACGATAACTACCTGATCTTTTTCTATCATACGGGCAATGGTATAGGCCTGCATTTCTGTTTTGGAATAATTCATCAGGCATCCTCCTCCCCTGCAATGACCTCGTTCTCCACCGCATAGCCAAAGCCGGTTACAGCATTGAGTCCAACTACTCGTGAGGCGCCTAGTTGATCCAAATATTCCCGGTGGTTCTTTACGCCGTAAACCCACTCTTGAAGGAAGTCCTGAAAGCCCTCGGCGGTCTTTCCCGCTTTGTCATAATCAAGATAAAATTCCTTATCATAATCATACCTGCCATACACCTGAGAGGGATGAGCCCCGTAGGGGAGATGAACCACCGCGTCCACCACAATGCCGGGAATGGTATTTTTATCCGGCTCACGGCGGATTTCCTCGTTGGTCACCAGTTCATCGCAGGTGACAATGGTACGACTGGCGGCAAAGGCAATGTCCACATCGTGGTAGACGTCTCCCAAGATGCGGCAGGTGCCATCAGGAGACGCCATCTGCACATGGATGATCGCGCAATCCAGCTTGGGGGTCGGCATGAGCAGCAGCTTCTCCCCCGGATGAAAGGGATTATCCTGAATGATAAACTTTTCGTTTGACAGTTTATCAATTTTTCTGCGTTCTTCTGGAGAAATGCCCCACTCCTTTTCCAGTCCGGAACCAAGCATCATCTTCACCGGTACATAGGGCAGTCCCAGCGCAGCACCGTGGAAGGCCATCATGACCGCATCCTGGGAATAGTCCTCAAAGAGGAGTTTTCCATCTTCGATGGCCGCGCGGAAACGGCGGGAGACATTGGAAAAACGGGGATTTGCCGTATAGCAGTTGATATAGACCTTGACCCGGCCCGCACCGATGAGCATGTCCCAATCGCTGCCTGCCGGACCACCCTCGGCAATAAAATCAGTCTGATCCTGACGCAAAATTTCACTGACTGCCGCCAATGGCTTCCGGCTGGTTGTAAAGCCGCCAATTGCCATATGGTCTCCGGTTTTGACATATCGAGCAATGGCATCATGCAGAGTATGTACTTTGTTCATATACATTCTCCTATTTCTGCTATCTGATATCCCTTGCAAAGTCTGACTCATATGACTTTAATTTGCGGCCCAGATTTCTTCATCAGCCGGGATATAAATATCAGGAATTTTATAGGCAATTCGGCTGACATTCATCAGGTGATGGAACCACAAATTTTCACTGATACTGTTGTTGCCCCAAGTGCCACAACCCAAAGTCGTTGTAGGATTGAGACCGTTATCCATGGCTCCGCCCAGAGCGGTTCCCCCCACCTGATTTACAGCATACCGGGAGACATTTACCTTAGCCGCCACCGCCTCGATATGCTCATTTGTGTTGGAGTGAATTACAACACTGTGTCCCATTCCCTCCATCTCCAGGTTGGCCCTCGCAATTTCAATTGCGTCCTCCCATTTATCATAAAGAAAGAGTGCCAACACCGGGAACAGCTTCTCCTTTGAGAGCACTTCATCATAGGCATAGCCTCTTGTAGGACTAACTATTACCGTTGCGTCAGCGGGTACATCGGAAAGTCCCGCCAATTGCGCAATCTTCGCAACACTGGCGCCGGGAAAGTTCTTGTTCAGCATTCCATCGGGGAAGGCGCTCTGGCGCAGCCTCTCGGCATCCTCTTCGCTATCAATACAGTATGCTCCGTTTGCCCTCAATGCCGCAATCATCTCACCCTTCTTTTCAGACGGACATATAATATTCTGCTCACAGGTGCAAAGAACGCCGTTATCAAAGATTCGGCCTGTGATCACCATCAACGCCACTTCCATCAGATTTACATCCCGATCCACCAATACCTGAACATTGCCCTGTCCCACACCAATGGCGGGCTTGCCACTGGAATAAGCTGCCTTGACAAGACCGGAGCCACCTGTGCAAAGGCATAAATCCACCGTCTTCATCAGGCCCGCGGATAGCTCCATTGTGGGTTCCGGGATGATTTGAATCAGATTTTTGGGCATCCCCAGCTTATCCAGCTCCCCGTTCATCAGCTCTACCGTCTTGATGCCCACCCCCTTGGCATGGGGGTGGGGACAGATGATGAAAGCATTGCCGCACTTGATCGCCAGCATGGCGTTGTGCATGATGTTAATAACAGGATTTGTCGCAGGTGTAATTCCTCCTACTACACCGATGGGCTTCGCCACCTTAACGATGCCCCACTTGTCATCCCGCTCAATGATACCGCGGCTCTTCTCGTCCTTCAATCTCCACCAAGTGCTTTTGGACTTGTTTCTGCACTTGGCCACTTTGCTATCATAGCTGCCCATGTTTGTTTCATCGATGGCCATACGAGCAAGCAATTCAGCGTTGTCATATACAGCCTTGCCCATGGACTTGACTGCTTTATCCACAACCTCCTGGGGATATACTTCAAATTCCTTCTGGGCTATCCGTGCGGCGGCTAAAAGAGACTCTAAATATTCCTTGCTATCCATTGCAGAACTCCTCCAAATAAATCAAGTCATCAGACCCTTTGAATGAATCTAAGTCTTTACGTCTTGTGGACACGCCTTGACCGAACCCGCATTTACGCTCCTCCCTTAGATTCTAAGGGAGGAAAGCAGCTTTTTGGTTTGCGTAATAAGAAGTTGGATATCTGTGGACAGGGTCACTGCCTGAAATCCCATCTGAACATATCGGGACACATCCCCCGGCGCTGAGGTAAACATGATGGCGATTTTTCCCGCCCCGCGCACAGCGGCAAGGATGCGGTCGATGGCAGACTGAAATTCCGGTGCGTCAAATGCTCCCGGTCGTTCCAGCGCGATGGACAGATCATAGGGCCCGACAAAAATTCCGTCTACGCCATTGATTGAAACGATCTCTTCAATCTCCTCCAGGCAACCCTTGGTTTCACATTGCGGAAAGAGAAGGGTCTCACGGTTGCAGTGTTCAAAATAACCCGAAATGCCATTTTCATGGGCAAAGGGTTCGTTTCCGTATCCGGAAGTACGACCCAGAGCGAACCCCCGGTTGCCTATGGGATGGTACTTTCCATGCATCACCACCTCTTTCACCTGGTCAGAGGAATGAATTTGCGGGATGACAAGGGCCTTCGCGCCCGCATCCAGCATTTTAAGGATGGATGCGCGACCGGAATCCTTAACCCGGACAAAGGGGGTGATCCGGTGCAATTCCGCGGCCCGGATCAGGTCCTGAACACGCTCCGCCTCGAAGGGGCCATGCTCCGCGTCAATGATTACAAAATCCATACCTGTATAGGCCAGTGCCTCTATGGCACTGCCGCTTCCCAGGCAGGAGAAGGTTCCCAGACAGTGTTCCCCCCTAGCAATGCTTTCCCGGAATAGATTGCGCATAGGTAGAATCACTCCTTTTCATCAAAGCCATCCAGTTCATCCGCCATCACACCGCCGACTATATACCGGTTGCGTGGCAGCTCGTCAATCGTAACCCGAACCTGGGTAGGCTGGACATTAAAATCCTGTATCAGCACCTGGGAAATATCCCGCAGCGCAGCCTCAATCTGGTGCCGGGGCTTCCCCGCAGGCATTTGAACGGTACAGAGAATGGGCATCTATTTCACCTTCTTTGAAAAATCTTTCGGCTTGCCGCCAATGACAAAATGGTGGCCCGCCTCATTATCCATAATATGGCAGCGAACATGCTCTTTGGGGCAGCCCAGATTCTGGTGAAGAATCTCAGCGATTTGGGCCATAAAGGCGTTCTTGGCTTCCAAACTCCGCCCCGGACCAACGCGAAACAGCACCGTGGGGAATACGCCATCTGTCGGCTCGCCCCCTTGGTAAATCTTTTCCGGGTCTGATTCATACACCCCAATGCGGATCATACGGGCCAAGGTATTTTCCAGTATCGCGTCTCCTGCGGCGGTAATCTCTTTCAGGGAACCTGCGATTTTCTCGTCGTCCAATCCTCTTGGCAAATATATTTGCAGAAATGGCATGAACGGTATTCCCCCTTCCTTAATAATCGGTCACTATGGAGTTAAACATGATGCGGCCTTTTAAGATGGTGGCCCGGGGGGTTATGCTCATAGGGCCGGTATAGGTCAGACCAAACGCGTCCTGGAAGGTGTGGGGCTCTTCCCTGACCTCCAGAAGCGTCAGATTGGCGGGAAGTCCCCGGCGCACCCCTGCCTCAACGCCCTTCATCAGCTTTGCGGGAGCGATGGTCACCCGCTCCAGTACATCCTCAAATGACATCCCCATAGCAACACACTCTCCCATATGCACCGTCAGACGGCTGGTATGCGGGTCGTTGCTCAGACAGGTGAGGTCATCGGTAATGACATCCGGATAAAAGCCCTGATCAAAGGCGGCCTTCGCCACCTCCGAACTCCAGTTGCGGGCGCCGCGGGCAGAATCAAAGATGACACCCCGCTTCTTTGCGCTCCACGCCTGCTGGTATACCTCCCCGTTTTCGTTCAGAATATTCCCCTTATTATAGGTGTGGGTGAAGTTATCTCCCTCCTGAAAATACTCGATCAGCTCGGGGAAGGGAATGTCCGGATTTGCCACATGAACAAACATACGGCAACCCACATAGTCGCACACCTCCCGGGCTTTTTTCATGACCCGGCGGGTAAGCTCCGCGCCGGGAGAGTCGCTGTGGCCAATGAATACTTTTATTCCCACCAGAACATCGGGGTGCATATCAAACAGATCCTTGATTTTTTCCTTGTCCACCTCCTGCTCCAGCAGGGTGTAACGGGATATCTCGCCCTGTGTTTCCGACATGCTGGAGAGACCCAGGCAGGCGTTGATCACACAGGGCGCTTCATCAATCAGGTGGCGCGTCCTGTTAAAGCTGGCCGAGGTCTGACTGCCCGCATCCAGACACGCCGTAATACCCCGTTTCCACAAGCCATCAACGGGATAACTGAAGCGCAGGCCGGGCAGCACATGCACATGTCCGTCTACAAGACCCGGTACCACATGCAGGCCCTGCGCGTCAATGACATTTCCCCCGCAAATGCGGCCGGGAAGAGATCCGGGTTCAAATACGTCCACAATGCGGGAGCCATAAATGCCAACATCCATTTTCCGGTATGTGCCTGTGGCAGGATCTGCAACCGTGCCGTTCTTAATCAGCAGGTCATAGCAGCGTACAACAAATGCCATAAAAAAACGCCTCATTCTTTCCGGCCAACCGGGCCATTTTCGTTCGTTTGTTGAGTGAAAACCGTCTGATCAGCGAAGGATACCCGAACACTGCCAAGATCATCGCTAAATACCGCTTCAAAGTGGTCGCCGGGTTGTGCCATGAGGCCGCCGGTAAAAGAGCCGGACAAAATCAGCTCACCAGCTCGCAGAGGCATCCCCACATCCAACATTTTCCTAGCAAGCCAGATTACTCCCTCGATGGGGTGCCCCATTACGCCCGCGCCCGTTCCGGTAAGCATCTGGACACCATTTTGAAACACCGTCAGTCCAATTTCGTCCAGGTTATATTCCCGGGGCTTTGCGATCCGGTCTCCCATAATATACCCATAGAAGAAGGCATTGTCTGAAACATTGTCACAAATATTGCCATAAAAATTATGATATCGTTTATCCACAATTTCAATGGAGGGACAGATGTATTCTGTGGCGTCCAGCACATCCTCCCGGCTTAAATTTCTGCGATCTAAATCGGCGCTGAGTTTAAATACCAGCTCGCATTCCACCTTTGGAATGATGGAGGCGCCATACGGCACCGTATAGCCGTTAAAAAACTGTGCCTCTCCGAACAGGAAACCGTAGTCCGGTTGATCCAGATTGGCCTGGGCCCGCATACCCTTGCTGGTCAGGCCGATTTTTCGTCCAATCACATGCCGCCCCGCCGCCTCATGACACCGCCTGAGTTCCATCTGAATGGCGTAGGCATCCTCAATGGTAATATCCGGATACTCCAGGGAGAATGCCCCAATCGGCTTGCAGGATTCATAGGCGTCAAAGAGATGTCGTCCCAGCAGGGGATATAACTGCTTATCCATATCTAATAACCACCTCTTTCTTGGATTATTCCACACGCAGGGACAGGCTGCCCAGCCGGGAAAAAACCGTTTTAACGGCCTCTCCCCGCACAAGCGCTTTGGCTGGGGTAACGCTGCCTGTCATAACAAGCATTCCGGCCTTTAGAGACTCCCGCTCCTGTGTCCAAAGCAGATTTGCGAGTTCTGCCACTGCCCGCGCCGGATGCCCCAGAATTTCCGCGCCCGTGCCGTAAGCCACGTCCTCTCCGTCTACCCACATGGTGCATCCAAGCTGAGCCAGATCCAGTTCGTTGGGGTTTATCTGAACCGATCCCAGCAAAATGCCTCGGGCAGAGATGTTATCTGCCAGCACATCAGGGCCAGTAAACTTAAAGTTATGGTAGCGACTGTCCAACAGTTCGAAGGAGGCTGTAATATGGGCAGTTGCGTTCATCACGTCAGGTACGGATACGAAGGGACCGCTCAGATCCCGGCCCAGGACAAAAGTAATTTCATTTTCCAGCTTGGGGTGAATGTATTGATCAAGAAGGAGGGACTCTCCTTCCTTTCGGAGGTAGTGGTCAAAGAGCCTTCCGTAACTGGGCATTTTTGAGCCCATCTGTATACGTTTTGCCAGGCTGGTTGCCCCCATTTTGTAGCCAATCAGCTTGTGTCCCCGCTCCTGCATCAACTGCGCGCGCAGCCGCTGAATTTGGTAGCCTTCTTCCCGGGTCAGATCGGGAAACTCCTGCGTCAGCATGGGAATGGTTCGGTTTTCCTCCTCCGCGGCCAACGTGTGCCGAGCCAGGTGCATATATTGCGTCTGTGTCAAAGGCATAATCAGCCCCCCTCTCTCTCAATGGACTGGTCTACCCGCTTTTGGCGTCTGCGGGAGCGCAGGTTGTAGACGATGAACAATACGGTCAATGTCAGGAAGAGCAGAGAGATTGGCCGCTGCACAAAGATAAGCAGGCTGCCCTTGGATACAGTCAGCGCCCGCACCAGATTGCTCTCTGCAATGCCGCCCAGCACCAGGCCGATAAGCATTGGAGTGGTGGAAAAATCAAACTTCTCCGCCAAATAGCCGATGATGCCGAAAACAATGGCGATCAGGCAGTCATAGATGGAATTGCTGCAGGCGTACGCGCCCACCAGGCAAAAGGCTAGCACCACGGGGAGAAGAATGGAGTAGGGAATTTTGCATATTTGTCCAAAAACCCGGATGGCCAGCTTCCCCATATAGAGCATAAGAACATTTACCAAGAGAAATCCAATGATGACAGTATAGGTGATAGGGCCATTGTCTGTGAACAATTTTGGACCTGGATTCAGTCCCTGGATCATAAGCGCACCCATCAAAACCGCCGTCACTACGTCCCCCGGAATTCCCAACGTAAGCATGGGAATCAGGGTAGCGCCGGTTACTCCATTGTTGGCTGATTCTGAGGCAACCACCGCCTCAGGGGAGCCTTTTCCATATTCCTCCGGATGCTTGGAAGAGCGCTTGGCCTCTCCATACGCCATAAAGGAGGCAATGGCTGCGCCGGTTCCGGGGGTGGCGCCGATAATGACGCCGATGATGGACGACTTAATCATGGTCCACCGATACTGCCAAATATACCTCCAGCCATAGCGGGAGGAAGCGGTACTCTGCTCTGTCTTTCCTGTGGCATGGATCCCCTTTTCCGTTTGACTAAGCAGTTCACTGATAGCGAACAGACCGATCAGTGCCGGCACCAGGCCGATCCCTTTTGCCAAAATCCTTGTACCGAAGGTGAAGCGGTAGACTCCCTCGGCGGGATCAATCCCAATGGTTGAAATAAAAACGCCCAGTGCTGCCATTGTCATTCCTCGCAGAAGGCGCTTGCCTCCCACTGCACTTATGACGGACAGACCGAATAGTGCCAGCATAAAGTAGTCCGCGGAATTAAACTTCAGCGCTACTTTCGCAAGTTGAGGCGCAACTGTCAGCAGCACAATTCCGGAAAAAAGACCTCCAAATACAGATGCGTACAGTGCAAGGCTTAAGGCTTCCTGGGCTCGGCCTTTCTGGTTGAGGGCGTAGCCATCGGATACCGTAGCAGCAGCTGCCGCTGTTCCCGGCGTTTTGATCAGGATCGCAGAGATGCTGCCTGCATATGTGCTGCCGCAATATACGCCTATGAGGGTAATCATGGCGGCAGCCGCAGGCATTTTGAACGTGAAGGGTAGCAAAATGGTAATCCCCATCACACCACTGAGGCCCGGCATAGCACCCACTGTCAGACCTACTGCCAGCCCCAAAACCATACTCAGGAGATTTATCGGTTGAAAACAGGACAAAACAGAGGGGATAAAATACTCCAGCATAACAAAACCACCTCCTTACAGGTAAAAAAGACCTTTGGGCAGCATTACATTGAGGTAATTTGCAAAGAGAAGATATAAAGCGACAGAAAAAAATGTTGGAATGAGAACAATCTGCAACTTATTGCGGTTCCCCAGCAGAAGCATACTTACTGCCATCAAAATGGCCGTCATTAAAATAAAACCCACTGTCTTAAGCAGTAAATACCAAGCCATAAGCGCCACAATTAAGGCCAGTACGTTCCGGTAGTGTTTTGGCGTTGCGCTTTCCTCTGTCTCAAGGGGCTGCTTATTACGGAATACCTGATTGGCATCGCCTGCTATACCCAGCAGACAAAACAGCATCACTCCGCACAACATGACCCGGGGGAAAAAGCGAGGTCCCAAAACAGATGCCTGGGCCATCTTACCCTCGGGAATCTGACTGGGCAGCACAATAAGCAGCGCCATAGCAACAAAAAACACAACCAGCACAGGAAGTTCTTGTCTTATATATTGCTTCAACATATTTTGGTTCATATAACGTACCCCACTATGGCAATGTACTTTAAATTAATCCCATCTGTGTCAGCAGTTTCTGGGCAGTGTCGGATGTTTCTTGGATTTCTAAACCGTAGGCAGCAGAATCCATAAAGTCCGCCTCTATTCCAAGGTTTGATAGTTGGGCAATCACTGTCTCATCCTGGAGGCAGAGGGCTATCGCATCGGACAAAATTTCAATAACCTCCTGATCCATTTCACTGGGGCCCCAAATGCCGATGCAGCTGCCCACGCCCGCCCTCCAGCCCATAGAGGTACAGGTGGGCACATCAGCCACCACAGAGGGTACAACGTCAGAAAGATTCAGGAGAATTTTTAGTTGTCCGCTTTCTACATAGCTCAGGGCGTCTGTCGCCTGGAGTGCGCCAAACTCGCACTCGCCGCTGAGAATGGCTGTGGCCTGTTCCGGCCCGCCATTATAAGTCAGGTCACTGGCGGTCAGCCCCACCTCCTGCAACCAGTTGGCACAGGCCAGGTGCTGTACGGTTCCCCTGCCGGCAATGGCGTAGTTCATACTGTTTTGAGGAAGGTCTTTGGCAAATGTGATAAATTCCTCTATGGTGTCATAGGGGGCATCAGCCGCCACCACAATCACCTGAGGCATACTGTAAATACTGCAAATAGGTGTAATATCCTCGTGTGTATAGGTTGTTGTGCCAAAAAGAGGCTGGATGGAAAGCGGGGCTATGGCGGAGCATCCCAAGGTATAGCCGTCCGCCTGCGCCTCTGCGACCTCGGTGGCGCCAGTGGTGCCGGAGCCACCTGTAATATTGGTCACAATCACAACACCTCCGCCCAAGTATTGGGGAAGATGATCCGCGAGAATGCGGGCGGCCAGATCGGTAGCGCCGCCCGCGCTAAACGGAACGATAATAGTAATAGGTTTTTCAGGGTAATTGGTCATGGCCTGTTGTTCGATGGACGCTTCGTCCTTTTGGGGAGGGCTTTGACTTGCGTTGGGCGCCTGTTGGCATGCGGTTAGAAAAATTGTAGCACTTACGACCAGTAACCAAGACAATGCGCGCGTTGTACGTTGTTTCATAGTTGTACCCCCTTCTATTTCATCAATGTTAAAACGATTTCAATAATATTGCAATTCAAGAATATAGGATAATGGAATAATTGTCAATCAGAATTTTATCCCATTTTATATTTTTGTAAATTTTATTAAAAATGAGGTTAAGATTTTATAAGCTTTACCAAATCGGGGGCAAAAAAAAGAACCGGATCCCATTCTTAGGATTCGGTTCCGTATAAATAATATACTATATATGCATCAAGAGAAATATCCCAGCCGTTGAGAGATATTCAATGCGGTTGCCTTGACATCACGGATAACTTCTTCGGTGGATGCACTGCTAAGCCGTTCTTTCAAAAATACAATACTGACAGCCGCCACCGCCCTAGCACGGCTATCAAAAACGGGGGCGCCGAAGCAATGGATGCCGATGACGTTTTCTTCGTCATCTGTGGCATATCCCTGCTGCCGAATCCGAGCTAGTTCATCATATAGTACCTTTCGATCCGTGATGGTGTGGGGTGTGGCCATTTGCAACTCCAGGGATTCTACCACAAGAGTTCTCTCCCGTTCTGGCAAATACGCAAGCAATGCCTTTCCCATGCTGGTCATATGGGGTGGAATTTGTTTTCCAATGTAGGAGGCTAAGCGCACCTCTCGCTCACAGTCAACCCTTCCGATATAGACCAGTTTATTATTTGCAAGTACCCCCAATTGGCAGGTTTCATTGTATTTCTCAGACAGCCTTCTCATTTCCGGAATCGCTTCTTTGGTGATGGAACTGCTATTTTTAATGGCCCTAGATAGTTTGAATATAGCGGGCCCAATTGAAAACCGTCCAGTTTCAAAGTCCTGACAGACATAGTCTTGCATCCGAAGTGTACGTAAAAGGTTATATGCGGTGCTATAGTTAAGGCTTGTCCCTTCGCAGATTTCAGCGATACTGGCGCTGTTTGCGTGGTCTGCGATGTAGTCCAAAATACCTATAGCGCGGTCGACTGCCTGCACACTCCTATATCCACCGCTGTTTTTTTGTTTTTTCATGATAAACTCCATTCCTCCGCCGTAAGTAGCGGCACAAATAGTAATCTGACCATCTAAACAGTTCATAATTGGCAATAATACTTAGAACTACAACGAACACAACGACAGCAGTTCTCTCTTACGGTGGGAATGGTGGGCAGCAGCGTTGTGATGCAGCCGATAACGGATAATCATGATTGAAAGAGTCCAACGGAAAGAGACGCGGAGAACCGAGGCAATGAGGAATTGTATCATAGACATAGTCAGGAATATAGCGTTTTTTCAAAGGCATGGCGAAGAACAATTGAGTCTCTCTAAAAACCCATGCAAACATCAAGATATGATATAATAAAAGAAATAGCAGACGGGCAAAGATATGCAGTTTTCATTTTTTGATAAAAGTAAGTGGCTTAAAAAGATATCAAAACTTGGCGATACGCTTGAGCAGCTTAACAGTATAGTGAACTGGCATATTTTCACTCCTGTTCTTGAAGAGGCTATTCCCCGAACGGTGAGCGAAAACAGCATAGGTGCGCCATTTTGGAGATCATTGCGGGTTCCAATCCCCCATGCGAGGTTAAACGCAGCCGATTATTTGGGCTTTTGAGCCGCTTTTGGGGGTTTTGAACTACTTGCCCCGTCTTACAGGGGGTTTTTTGAACCACTCAATTGGAAAGAGATGGGAATGCGGATTCCGTTCCTTTTCATCCACACATAGAAAACCTTCTTCTCCGACTATCTCTTCCGAAAGCTGCCTTTGGTAGCATTGCGCCAATTTCTCATCCCAATCCTTTAAGCGTGTAAAAAAATTGCTGCACTCCCCGCACCTGTTCTTCTCCGAGAAAATGCGGGGCAATTGGTTCTATCGATTTTCGGTCGAGCCCGCTCAATATGCCCTTCTCAAATGCTTCGAAGTACCTTACCTGCGATGGTCGTGTGAAACATCCGGCATACTTCCCCAGATATTTCTCCAATTTACTGCTGATCTCTTGCTCGCTCAGGTTTTCAAGCGCCAGTTCGTTCAGCATCTGGATATCATAGGCATTTGTATCGGTCAGCATTTGGCGTTCCTCCCGTTTTTTTGCCTGTTATTCCATATCTGTCAATTATATGTTCGTTGTAGGGTTAAGTTGAAATGAAGCAATAAAGTAGCTGTAATGTCTTAAATATGCCAAAGTCTGTACACTCCATTTGTTATCGCAACTTTTCATCATTGTAGAGAATATTTCAGCAAAAATCAAGAGTTATTTTCATTTGCTTATAAAATCTGTAGCATTTTGTGTTCCGCACTATCCTTCGGCGGCAAGCCCCCAGTTGTCCAGAGTTGGCTTTGCTTTATTCCTTCTGCGGTAACTTTCACCTCCCAGAGTTTATGTATTGGATTGACAAGAACGGGTATTCGTTCTTGTCAATCCAATACGCAGGCTCTTCGATGCGTTTGCAGCTGTTAGTCTTTGGGTCGTAGGCGTAGAAGGTGAGCCGTTTTGTATCCCATCCGGTCAGATCAACCCTTGCGGCAACCTTCACAGGTTGCTCCCATGCGCCCGCTTGGTCGAAGTGGATCGCGCGGACTTTGTTGCTGAACCATTTTTCAAAGATGCTTCGTATATTGTCCACATCCGCGTCTCTCACCCAGCCGGAAGCATAGGCGTCCTTGGTAACAGTGACGGATTATCAATGTAGAGATGCACTTAATACCGCGCCACCGTTTAGCGTACATGATGATAGGCTTTCCTGGCCAGCCTTGCCCATGCAGAGCCACGGACGCCGAATATCCCTGTTGATCTGCTCGGGTTCAGAAGATTGGAAGCGGTCATCCACGTAATGTCTGGTGCATCTGTTGTTATGGTGGAGCCACCACCACCATCACCGGAGCCGCTATCGCTGTTATCGCTGCCGCTTGAGCCGCTCCCGCCCATATAGGTAAAGATGGCAGTGATGATTGTTGCGTTGCCCGGCATAGTGAACGTGGTGCTGGCGCTGTGAACATTAGCGAACGTGCCGTTGCCGGCCGTGATGGTAAAGTGATAAGTATTCGCCACGATGGAAGCGGCCACGGTCAGAATATTGCCGGACAGTGTTGCCCCCGCAGGCAAACCTGTGGCAGACCAAGTGAGCGGGCTGGAGCTTACGGAATCTATAGAAAGGGCGGGGCGTTAGATGAGCTGGCAGAGAAAAATCCCGTTCGGGTATCAGATACAGAACGGCAAAGCCGTTCCCCAGCCTGACGAGGCAAACGCCGGGCGGCGAATCTTTGGCCGCTACCTGGGCGGCGACAGCTACCTCGTCATCGCGGCGGCAATGAGCGGCGATGGCGTACTGAAAATAGCGGACGCCGAGCTGGAGCGGCGGGTTACCGCCCTGCTGAACCGGCTGATCAGCCAACCCGGATTGCCGGATATGCCACCCGCGGCCGCGCCCCTGTCCCTGGAATCCGAGCGGACGCAAAACGAACTCTACAGGGAGCTGGGCAAGACGGACTGGAACGAGGACTACGCCAAATCGCTGGCCCTTGCCTGCGCCGCCGAACGGTACGAGGCGCTGGGAAACAGGAATTTAATCATACAAAAGACCGCCGGTCTTGGGGCGCGGCTGTCCGGCATGGCGCCGCTCACGGCTTTTGACGGCGGGCTTTTTCATGAGGCCGCGGACGCACTCATGGTGGGAGCGGACGGAGCCCTCGCGCTCAAGCTGATCGGCGGCGGCCTGATTGCCGAAAACGAATCCGGGGAGGTTGAACATCATGCAGACACAGCTTGCCCAGCGGAAAATTGTCACCGAGATGCCCGCGGTCATTGTTAAAACCGAACGGGACGTCCGCAAACAAAAATTAAGGATGGCAGCTTATTGCCGGGTTTCCACCGACAGCGAGGATCAACTGAACAGTTACAACTCACAGATCAAATATTATACCAGCATTATTGAGGAAAACCCCAACTGGACGATGGCGGGGATCTTTGCGGATGAGGGGCTCTCCGGCGGATCCACCAAGAAACGCAAGGAGTTCAACCGCATGATGCAGAAGTGCCGGGCGGGGCGCATCGATATGATCATCGTGAAATCGGTCAGCCGGTTTGCCCGCAACACCCTTGACAGCATAAGCTGGGCGCGGCGGCTGAAAAAACTGGGCATCGGCATCATCTTTGAGAACGAGGGTGTCAACACGATGGAGATGGACGATGAGATACTGCTGGCCATCTTCGCCGGTCTCGCCCAAGCCGAGAGTGAATCCCTGACCAAGCAGAGCAAAAAGAACAACGGTGAGCTGCCCCAATACTATATCACGAACAACCACCCCGCCATCATAGACCGGGATATCTTTCAAAAGGTGCAGGAGGAAATCGCCCGGCGCGGCTGCAAGCGCAAGGTCCAGTCCAAATCGGCCCGAACCGAACAGTCCAAGTACAGCGGGAAATACGCCCTGAACGAAATCCTCGTCTGCGGCGAATGCGGAACCCCTTACCGCCGCGTCACCTGGACCCAGCACGGAGAAAGGCGTATCGTGTGGCGCTGTATCAGCCGCCTGGAACACGGCAGGAAATACTGCAAGGAATCGCCCACCCTCCACGAAGCGCCCCTCCACGCCGCCGTTATGGACGCGGTCAGCGAGGTGGTCGATCATGAGGCGCTGCGCCCTCCGCGCCGGTCTCGAAGCGGCCTACACGATGGACAAGGAAACCATCGTCCACAGGATGGCAAAAACCCGAACGCCCTATTATTGGCGCAAACGGAAATGTTTTCAATATTATGGGGATCGCGGCCCGGACGCTGAGGGAAAACGGCATGGCGGACGCCGCGAAGGAAATGCGCTCCCGTATCATGGAGAGCGGCAGCGCGGGGGTGGTCTATTCACCTTTTCGCAGGGCTGGCGTGTCGTAACCACGCTGGCCTGCTATGACGCTTTTTGAAACGGAAAGCCTCCGCTCTCGTATTGAAACTTGGAGCGGAGGGATTGTCAAGTCTTTCTCATCGATCTTCAAAGTGGCTTTGTCCCGAAGCAACAGATGGCGCTAAAAACGATTGAACAATTTTCGACTTGATAAACCTATGAAATCATGTCATTATATGAGACTGAAAAGATTAAAGCATGAAATTTGACCATATCTAATAAATGGTCACTTAAGTCGGCCTATTCCGGCTCGCAGCGTTTACCGCGCTGTGAGCCGTTTTAATTGTCCAAAACCGGCGGTTCCGTGGCTGTGTCATACATGCCGTCCATCATTTCAGCGGATTCGATTTGGACGCTGTAATCGAGGTGCGAATAGATATCGGCAGTGGTGGAAAATGTACTGTGCCCAAGCCAGGCCTGGATAGACTTCATGGGCACCCCATTGGCCAGCAGTAGGCTGGCGCAGGTATGCCCTTATAGTATAATAGAGACAAATCGGAAAAGCCTGTAATATCGGGGGTCCTACGGTTTGTCTCATTCTTTTTCCAACCTTTTTCCGCACCAAAAACGGCCTCAAATATTCCGGCCAAGAAAGGGGATGTTTCATTAGCGACAAAAAATAATAAGGCCATAACGCTACCTTGCCAAGTGCGGATAGCGTTATTGGCAACCTGCAAGGCGTTCAGAAATGGACGCCTTTTTTTCTGCCATTTTTCAGAAAGGGGGTAACGCGCCTTGAAAAGCAATGCCAGAGTAGTAAACCGCTTCAAAGGCTATTCGGTGGAAGATTGCTCTTGTAAATACTGCCTGTTATCCCGAAATCGGGATAATAAGCAGTACCGGCAGTCGCAGCCCTCGGCGCTGTACTTAAACGCCCAAATGCCGCCTCTAGGGCGGAAGCCTGCGGGTATTTGCATGCTTCTCTCGGTACCGCCGAGGGGAGTGTCACGCAAAAAATATCTTGTCGGCATGTTTTTCAGTCCTTTCATTTTGGTTTGGGAGAAATAAAAAAAGCGGCGGCATCTTCGTTTGTTACGAAAAATGCCGCCGCTGATTTTTGGGTTGGTATTCAGTTTTGAGGGTTCGCGTCCATATATGCAAAAAGAGTGCCGAGATAATTAAAAATCTCGGCACTCTGTATTGTTGTCTATCTACAGGGCTTTGCGGGAATTTTGATGTCCGATCCCCAAAGCGGTATGCATCTACGGAAAATGGGCTTTTTGAAATTGCTCTCAAAAAGCCCGCAAACCCGCATTGTAGCTGGTCAAAACGACTGTGTATCTATTTTGAGCAAATGATTTGGAGCAGGTGAAGGGAATCGAACCCTCGTGTTCAGCTTGGGAAGCTGACATTCTGCCATTGAACTACACCTGCAAAAGACTCACCCAGAGGACTCAAATACTATACCATATTTCTCTATGCGTTGCAAGTGAAAAAGAATAATTTCTTTTCGCCTTTATGATACTGATGCGTTCTGGAGGGCGGCACAAAAAACACCGAAAAAGCGGTTGACAAACCCCGAAACTATGGTAAACTATCAGAGTAAAATTGCGATGAGGAAGCCAAGTGCAATGGGTGGCCGGAAGCGATGGGGGAATTGGTGAAAGCCCCTGGCATTACCGTTGTGTGCGCCACTTCCGAGCTGTCCGGGAAACCGGAACGGCCCATCCCCGTTACAGGATGACTAAGAAGCCCGCCACGGCGGACAATTAGGGTGGTACCGCGAAGACCTTCGCCCCTATGTGGGCGGGGGTGTTTTTTGTTATTAGGAGGAAGAGTATGCGAACACGGCGTGGTGTGCTAGGTATGGCGCTGTTTGTATTGGCGCTGATCATTTTTTCTGGGTGCAAAGGAAATCCCCTGCCGGAGGGCATGGAGGAAGAGGAGCTGATTGCGGCTGGACAGGAAATGGTGGCACTGCTCAATGAACGGGATTATGAGGCGGTGGCGGACCGATTTCGGGAGGACGTGCGGGAACATGTCACAGCGGAGAGCGTATCCGGTCTGGTGGATCAGTTGCTCAATGAGGTGGGGGACTATAAAAAAGAGGATAAAACCCTTGCCACAGGGCAAACAAATGAAGAGACCGGCGAGTTTTATGGAATCGCTGTCATTTTATGTACCCACGCAAAGGATGACGTGATGTACCGCTTGGCGTTTGACAGCAATATGACGCTGATTGGATTGAGTGTGAGCAAGCAGTAATCAAATAAAGTGAGATGTGTTGGAGGTTTTTTAAAGATGAGCGAGCCAAAGCCGTATGGCCTGAATGAATTGCGGGAGCTATTCCTGCAGTTTTTTGAAACAAAAGGACATCTTCGTCTCCCCAGCTTTCCCCTGATTCCCCAGAATGACGCGTCTCTGCTCCTAATCAACAGCGGCATGGCGCCCATGAAGCCATGGTTTACCGGAGAGGAAGAGCCGCCCGGCAAACGGGTTTGTACCTGTCAGAAGTGCATTCGTACAGGGGATATTGAGAATATTGGGAAGACGGCCCGCCACGGCACTTATTTTGAGATGCTGGGCAATTTTTCCTTTGGAGACTATTTTAAGCATGAGGCCATCACCTGGTGCTGGGAGTTTTTGACCAGCCAGGAGTGGGTTGGCCTGGATCCCAGCCGCCTGTACCCCTCTGTCTATCAGGACGATGATGAGGCCTTTATGATTTGGGAGCGGGAGATTGGGATCGCGCCGGAGCGGATTTTCCGCTTTGGCAAGGCGGATAATTTCTGGGAACATGGCGCCGGCCCCTGCGGCCCCTGTTCCGAGGTGTACTATGACCGCGGCGCCCGGTATGGGTGCGGCAAGCCGGATTGTACTGTGGGCTGTGACTGTGACCGCTATATTGAGGTGTGGAACAATGTGTTTTCCCAGTTCAATAACGATGGTGAGGGCAACTACACTGACCTGAGTCAGAAAAATATTGACACCGGCATGGGACTGGAACGTTTGGCCTGTGTCTGCCAGGGGGTGCCCTCCCTGTTTGATGTGGATACTGTCATGAACATTACAAAAAAAGTGACGGAGCTTACGGGCGCCAGCTATGGCGAGAGCGCCGCCCAGGATATTTCTTTGCGGGTGATCACGGACCATATCCGTTCCTCCACCATGTTGATCTGCGATGGCGTGCTCCCTTCCAACGAGGGACGCGGTTATGTTCTGCGGCGCCTGCTGCGGCGTGCGGCGCGGCACGGCAAACTGCTGGGTGTGAACGATCCCTTTCTCTATCAGGTCTGTGATACAGTGATTGAAGAGAACAAGAGCGCATATCCGGAGCTGTTGGAGCGGCAAGGTTATATTACCCGTGTGATCCGAGTGGAGGAGGAAAACTTCTCCAAGACCATTGACGCAGGCATGAGAATCTTTAACGAGATGATGCAGGCGCATAAAGAGAAAAAAGAGACCGTTTTCGCAGGAGAGGATGCGTTTAAACTCTATGACACTTACGGCTTTCCCGTTGACTTGACGCTGGAAATGGCGCAGGAGGAGAGCATGCTTGTGGAACAGGAGCGCTTTCAAGCTTTGATGGAAGCCCAGCGCCAGCGTGCCCGCAAGGCCCGTGAGGCATTGGGCGATCTGGGGTGGGCCGGGATTGAGTTTGGCAAAGATATGCCCGCCACGCAGTTTACAGGTTACGACTGTGAGCGCAGTGAGACAAAGATTCTGGCTGTTGTCGCCGGTGAGGAACTGCGGGAGTCGGCGGGCGCCGGGGCCGAGGCAATTTTAGTGCTGGAGAGGACGCCGTTTTACGCTGAGATGGGCGGCCAGGTGGCCGACCACGGTGTGGTGGAAGGGGCTGGCGGAACATTCCGGGTGACCGATGTGCAGAAGAATAAGGGCGGAAAGTATATGCATTATGGCACGGTCGTTTCCGGGGAAATGAACGTGGGCGATGCGGTAACCGCCAGGATCGACACTGAGCGCCGCCGCGCGATCCGCCGCGCGCACTCTGCGACCCATCTGCTTCACACCGCGCTGCGCACAGTGCTGGGAGAGCATGTGCATCAGGCGGGTTCTCTGGTGGAGCCGGATATTTTGCGCTTTGATTTTACCCACTTTTCCGCTATGACCGCTGATGAGTTGACTCAGGTGAGCGCTAAGGTAAATGCCGCGGTACTGGCGGGATATGAGATTCAGACCCAGGAGATGAGCCTGGATGCCGCCAGACAAAAGGGCGCGACCGCGCTGTTTGATGAAAAATATGGGGATACCGTGCGGGTTGTGGACATGTCCGGTTATTCGATTGAGTTGTGTGGCGGAACCCATCTGGATAATACGGCAAAGGCTGGCGTGTTCCATATCGACAGTGAGTTTTCTGTGGCATCAGGGGTACGCCGCATTGAGGCGACCACGGGGATGCGGTCACTGAATCATATGGAGCGGGCTGAACGGGCTCTTTTTGAGGCTGCCGCAATTCTGAAAACCAATCCCAAGGAATTACGGGAAAAGCTGGAGCAGAACCAGCAGGAGATGAAAGCCCTCCGGCAGAAGATTGAGAAATATAGGGCAAGAGAGTCTGCCGGCGAGGCGGACCGCTTCCTCTTTGGCGCCAGGCAAGTGGGTGATCTGCGTGTCCTGACCGCCACTGTTCCGGACGGGGACGCGGACAGGCTGCGCCAAATGGGTGATGTTCTTCGAGAGAAAGCGGCGTCTATTGTGGCCGTGCTGGCAACGGTAAAGGGGGGAAAAGTGACCTTTTTGGCAGTTTGCGGCAAAGATGCTGTGGCCAGAGGGGTCAAAGCGGGAGATGTGATCAAAACTGTTTCCGCGATTTGTGGTGGAAAGGGCGGCGGAAAGCCGGACAGCGCCATGGGCGGCGGAACAGATATCCTGAAGCTGGACAACGCGCTGGCCGCTGTGGATGACTTTGTCCACAGTAAATTAGACTGAGTTTTGCGATTGATATGAAATGCTGGAAAAGCCGCCCCCGCACGATGGGCTCATCGTGCGGGGGCGGCTTTTCCAGGAGAGAATTGGGATGACTGTGCTCCCTTGATTAATTAAAAGAAAACAAAAAACACTCTGCATCAGAGTGATGCAAAGTGTCTGTTTGTTGCCTATATATTAGATCACACCGCGCGGGCGACCTTACCGGAACGGAGGCATCTGGTGCAGACATACACATGAGTTGGGGCGCCTTTGACAACCGCCTTGACGCGCTTTACATTGGGCTTCCAGGTGCGGTTGGAACGGCGGTGAGAGTGGGACACTTGGATTCCAAAGGTGACACCCTTATCACAGAATTCACACTTGGCCATTTCGCTTACCTCCTTGCTATGAAAAAAGTATGTCACTGCGTGATACAGCTACCTTGCAGTTCAATAAATGAAGCATCGAAAAGTATGATAGCAGGTTTTGGTTCGAATTGCAAGGCTTTTTTCAAAAATTGCGGGAGATGTTGACAGGGAGGGGAAATACTTGCGAAACAGAGGCGGTTGGGCTATACTGAGAAAAAGGACAGGATAAGGAGAGGCGATGGACATGAACAGTTCTGGGCCCAGTGTGAAGCTGGAAGAGATCATTCAGGAATTTAACCTGGAAATTTTATGGGCAGGGGAGGATTATAAGACGATTCCCATACGCACCCTGGACGTAAACCGCCCAGGGCTGCCTCTATCCGGTTTCTATGAGCATTTTGATACCAAACGCCTCATGGTCATTGGTTTGACGGAGGCCACTTTTGTGGCGGGGCTGAGCTCCCGGGAGCGTGTAGGGAGCTTTGACCGGCTTTTAGCCTATCCAGTTCCGGCAGTCATTTATACCCGCGGAATTGAACCGATGTGTGAGTGCATCAACGCGGCGAAGAAATACGGCCGTACCGTGATGCGCACGGAAACACAGACCTCCGTGTTTATGAGCGCCCTCATCAGCAGCCTTCACAGCCATTTAGCTCCCCGCATCACCCGTTCCGGCGTGATGATGGAAATTTATGGAGAGGGGGTTTTGCTCCAGGGGGAGTCCGGTGTGGGCAAAAGCGAGGTGGCCATTGAGCTGATCAAGCGTGGACACCGCATCATTGCCGATGACGCGGTAGAAATCCGGGAGAGCAGCCACGGTAAGCTGGAGGCCACCGCGCCGGAATTGATTCGCCACTATATGGAGCTACGCGGCATTGGCGTGATTGACGTACGCCGCCTGTTTGGGATGGGGGCCATTAAGGCAAGTCAGAAAATCGACCTTGTCATCCATTTAGAGCCTTGGAATGACAGCGCGATATACGACCGGCTGGGGATGGACAGCAACTACACGGAGATCCTGGGGGTAAAAATCCCATCCATTACCGTACCGGTGAAGCCGGGGCGAAACCTGGCCAGCATCACCGAGGTGGCGGCTATGAATAACCGCAACCGCCGCATGGGACACAATGCCGCGCGGGAGCTCAGCGAGCGCTTGGATCAGCACTTTGAGATAATGGAAAAAGGACAGACGCAGCTCTGACAATGCAATGCCGCCCCACTCCGGTGTCCCGTTCAGGAGTGCGGGCGGCATGATGGCCGCTTAAGACTTGTACAGAGGGAAGCGGGCCGTCAGTGCCTCCGCTTCGCTGCGGATCGCGTCAAGGCTGCTGGCCTGCGCGTCCCGTGCCACGCGGCAGATCAGATCGCCTACCACTTTCATCTCCGCCTCTTTGAAGCCGCGGGTTGTGACCGCCGGAGTACCCACCCGGATTCCGGAGGTCACAAAGGGCTTTTCCGGGTCGTTGGGGATGGCGTTTTTGTTGACTGTGATGCACACCTCGTCCAAGCGGCGCTCCATCTCCTTGCCGGTTAGTCCGGCCGGACGCAGATCCACCAGCATCAGGTGGTTGTCCGTGCCGCCGGAGACCAGATTCAGTCCGCCATCCAAAATTGTCTGAGCCAGTCCGGAGGCATTCTTGATGACCTGCTGTTGATAGGCTTTGAATTCCGGCTTGAGCACCTCGCCCAGGCCAACTGCTTTGGCGGCGATGATGTGCTCCAGGGGGCCGCCCTGAGAGCCTGGAAACACAGCGGAGTTCAGTTTTTTTGCAATGGCCTCGTCATTGCACAGCAGCAGTCCGCCGCGGGGCCCGCGCAGCGTTTTGTGGGTGGTGGTGGAAACCACATCGGCGTAAGGCACCGGTGATGGATGAAGTCCGGCGGCCACCAGGCCGGCGATGTGCGCCATGTCGACAAAGAGATAAGCGCCCACTTCACGGGCGATTTCGCCAAATATCTGAAAGTCAATGGTTCTGGGATAGGCGGAGGCGCCGGCAATGATCATTTTGGGCCGGTGTTTCCGTGCCAGTTCGCGCACCTGATCGTAATCAATGCGGTGTGTGACCGGATCTACCCCATAGGCCACCACTTTATAGTTTTTGCCGGAAAAATTCACCGGGGAGCCGTGGGTGAGATGGCCGCCCTGGTCCAGGCTCATGCCCAAAACAGTGTCGCCATATTCACACAGCGCCTGATAAACGGCATAATTGGCCTGCGCGCCGGAGTGGGGCTGTACATTGACAAACTTCGCGCCGAATACTTCCTTTGCCCGATCCATGGCGATGTTTTCCACCACGTCCACACACTGGCATCCGCCGTAATAGCGCTTGCCGGGGTAGCCCTCCGCGTATTTGTTGGTCAGTACTGTTCCGGCGGCGGCCAGCACAGCGGCGCTCACCACATTTTCCGAGGCAATCAGTTCAATATTACGCTGTTGGCGGTCATATTCCCCGCGTACAGCGTCCCCCACTTGAGGATCTGCCGCAGTGAGAAAATCCATTAGATTGCGAACCATAGTTATCCTCCTGGCTTAAGCCCATCTTAAAATTGTCCGGCAAATCGTGTCCCGCCGGGTATATGCAAAGTATTATATCAAACCGGATAGAAAAAACAAAGGGTTCTATTGAAAATTCTCTCGAATTTTAGTACCCGACATGATATACTAGCCACAGAGCGGCTATAATATCCCGATCCCGCGCGTCCGGCCGCAACGCGGCCGGACGCTGGCGTGATGTTAGGCCGTACCGCGAAACGCGGCTGGTATATTGCGTATTTGCCCGCTTCGCGGGCAGGCGCTTGGATGAGTTCAGGCAGGGCGCGCAGCGTGTGCCAATGACTGGGTCTATCCATAAAGAATATCCTATCTTTACTTTTGAGGTGAACCAACATGAAGTCCCATGAGGATGTATTACATATTGTAGGAGAGCTGGAAAAGCTGTATCCGGACGATATTTGTTCCTTACGCTATGAGAAAGATTATGAACTGCTGTTTTCCGTGCGGCTTGCCGCGCAATGTACAGATGAACGGGTCAATCTGGTGACGCCCGCCCTCTTTGCTCACTACCCGACCTTAGAGGCGCTGGCCGCGGCGGATATTTCTGATGTGGAACAGGATATCCACTCCACCGGCTTTTTCCGGGCAAAGGCCAGGGATATTGTGCGCTCAGCGCAGGTTCTGCTGGAGGAATACGGCGGCAAGGTGCCGCAGACCATGGAGGAGCTGCTCCGGTTGCCCGGTGTGGGGCGCAAGACCGCCAATTTGATTTTGGGGGATGTGTACCATGTTCCGGGCGTGGTGGTGGCGGATACCCACTGCATCCGTATTTCCGGCCTTTTGGGGCTGACGGACGGGACAAAGGACCCGGGAAAGGTGGAGCAGCAGCTGCGGGAGATGCTTCCCCCGGAGAAGTCCAACAATTTTTGCCACCGTATGGTGCTGCATGGGCGGGCGGTTTGCGTTGCCCGGCGGCCGAAGTGTGATGCGTGTACTGTTCGGCTGTGGTGCGACCATTTTGCAGGAAAAGAGCGGGAGGAGTCCGCATAACCTGGATTGAGAACCGGTATTGTTCCAGTGGAAGAAAAGCCGGGAGCACCTCTGGGGTGTGGCGTCAATGGAACACAATGGAATCGAAAGGGATGCGAAGCTGTTGAAAAAGGGATTGCGCACCATGATTTATCTGCTGGGTATGGCGACTTTGGCCTTGGGACTGTCGCTCAATACGCTGACCGGCTGGGGGGTTGCTCCGATCATATCGCTGGCCGCGGTGTTTTCCTCCGTTTTGAATATCTCCTATGGAACCGCGTGCGCGGCACAGTATGTGATCCTGGTGGCGGCACAGCTGTTGCTGCTGAGAAGAAATGCGGGGTGGATGCATTTGCTGCAAATTCCTGTTAGCTTTATCCTGGGATTTTTCATTGATTTTTTCAGTGGATTCTTGCCGGGCCCCCAGGGAATGGCGATTCGCCTGCTCTATCTGGCATTTGGCATCACCTGCACCGGGGTTGGGGCCTGCATGATTTTGAATATGCGCCTGGCCTCCAGTCCGGCGGACGGCTTTGTTCAGGCGGTATCAGATGTGACCGGAAGGAGCCGCGGGCTGTGTAAAAATATTATCGATCTCTCCTGCGCCGTGGCGGCCCTGGTGCTGGGGCTTGTGCTGACAGGGGAGATTGTGGGAATTGGAATTGGTACCGTGGCCGCTGTGATCTGTACCGGACGGGTGATGGCGCTGTTCGACCGGCTGACCAAAGAAACTATGTGTGCCCTGGCAGGTGTGCCTGGCCCGGGCAGTTACGTGGCGGGATGATCCACTCTGAAGGAGGAATTGACATGGCATACCGTCCGCTGGCGGATGAGATTCGCCCCACTACTTTGGATGGAGTGGTGGGGCAGCGGCATATTCTGGGCGAAGAGGGCTTGCTGCGCAGAATCATAGAGAGTGGACAGATTCCCAACCTGATTTTTTATGGACCGCCTGGGACTGGAAAGACCACCGTGGCCAATATCATTGCCCAGCGCACCAACCGGCCTATGCACCGGCTGAACGCCACGACAGCGTCCATCAGCGACATCCGGGCCATTATGGAGGAGATTGGAACGCTCCTGGCGCCGGAGGGGGTATTGCTGTATCTGGATGAGATTCAGTATTTCAACCGCAAGCAGCAGCAGTCTCTGCTGGAGTTTATGGAAAATGGAAAAATTACGCTGATTGCCTCCACAACGGAAAATCCGTTTTTTTACGTCTTTGGCGCGGTGTTGTCCCGGGCCAGTGTGTTTGAGTTTAAACAGATTACCGCGGAGGATGCCCTGCCCGCCATTGGCCGGGGCCTGCATCTTTTAGAGCAGCAGGCGGGGGCGCACATTGACTGCCCGCAGGAGGTGCGCCGGCATATCGCATCCGCCTGCGGCGGAGATATCCGCAAGGCGATGAACGCTTTGGAGCTCCTTGTCTCTGCGGCCCGGCGGGAGGGGGCGGACCTTATCATCACCCTGGAGGATGCCCAGCTTGTCTCCCAGAAATCCGCCCTGCGCTATGACAGGGAGGGAGACGCGCATTATGATGTGGTGTCCGCCCTGCAAAAGTCCATCCGCGGCTCAGACCCGGATGCGGCGCTGCACTATTTGGCAAGGCTGCTGGAGGCGGGGGATCTGGTTTCCGCCTGTCGCAGGATGATGGTGACCGCGTGCGAAGATATCGGCCTTGCCTATCCCCAGATTATTCCCATTGTCAAGGCCTGTGTTGACGCGGCCAATATGCTGGGACTCCCCGAGGCGCGTATTCCCCTGGGAGATGCCGCGGTACTGATGGCGACAGCCCCCAAGTCGAATACCGCGCATAACGCCATCAACGCCGCCCTGGCTGATGTACAGGCGGGAAAGACGGGGGAGGTTCCCCGCCACCTGCAAAATGTGCATGCGGATTCCACCGGACAGGAGCGGGAGCAGGGATATCTCTATCCCCATGACTTTCCCATGCACTATGTAAAGCAGCAATATTTGCCGGACGCCTTGAAGGGGAAGCGCTACTACCAGTACGGCGCCAATAAATTAGAACAGGCGGCCAGGCAATATTGGGAGCAACGGAAGGGGGAAGAGCCGTGAGAAAGGAACGGTCTTTGCAGCCCAGGAGGAAGGGAAAAGGAAATGAAATTTTTACGTAGTTTTCACCCCTATGCCATGGTCACCATCCTCTTTTGGTCCTTGGCCTATGTGTTGACCCGCTTGGTATTGCAGTATGTTACCGCTTACTCTCTGGGTTTTTTGCGGTATGCCGTGGCCTCTCTTGTTTTGGCGGTGGTGTGTCTGTTTCAAAGCATGCGCCGGGTGGAAAAGCGGGATATTTGGCTGTTTTTGCTCTCCGGTATCTGCGGCTTTTTCTTATATATGATTACCTTCAACGTGGGGGCGAGCACTGTCACGGCGGCCACCAGCAGTGTGGTAATCGCAAGCGCTCCTGTCTTTACAGCCTTGCTGGCATCCATTTTCTTTGGAGAGCGCCTGGTGCCCCGCCAATGGGCCGCGATTGGAATTGAATTTGCCGGAATTTTGATTTTAACGCTGTATGGCGCCATCTTTTCTCTCAATATGGGGACGGTTTGGCTGGCCTTGGCGGCTATGCTGCTCAGTTGCTATAATCTGCTGCAGCGGAAGCTGACGCGGAGCTATACGGCATTGCAGTCTACCGCCTACAGCATTTTCATCGGGACAATTCTGCTGGCATGCTTTGCGCCAAGGGCGGTTGTTGAACTGCGTACCGCACCCATGGAACCGCTGTTCTACATTGTGGTGCTGGGGGTGTTTTCCAGCGCAATTGCGTACCTTCTCTGGTCAAAGGCGTTGGAGCGCGCGCCCCGCACCTCTCTTGTCAGCAACTATATGTTTTTTACGCCGTTTCTCACTGCTTTGCTGGGATTTCTACTGGCCGGAGAGATGCCGGAGGCGTATACTTGGGCTGGCGGCGGATTAATTTTATTGGGCTCTCTGATTTTTAACTTCGGCGGGTTGCTTGAAAAGAATCAAAAATAGCATCATTTTAGATACATGGGTCAACCCCTCTCTGGCATATGCTTGTAAAAAGACAGATGCCGGGGAGGGATTTTTATGGACACACGCATTGCGGACCTGAAATATAAAGAAGTAATCAGTGTGGCCGATGGGACACGCTTTGGATTTGTGGGAGATCTGGAGATTGATGTGGAGAGCGGAAAGGTTCTGTCCCTGGTGGTACCCGGGAAGTTGAAATTCTTTGGATTGTTCGGCAGAGAGGCGGACCGCTATATCCCCTGGGATGCGGTGCGGCGGTTTGGCGAGGACATCATTCTGGTAGAGCAAGAGCCGCAGGAGCGGCCCTACCGCCGTTCCAGGAGGCGGTAGGGCCGCTCCTGCGGCGTTGATCCGTTTCGGGCATGGGATTGATTGCGCTGACTGCCGAAACGTGATTTAAAATGTTCGTAAACGGTTCCGCGCTGTTCTGTTACCAAAAGCGGGTGTCTGGAGAGTTATGGCTTTGAGGCTGTCGAAAAACCGGTTTCACTGTTGGGGTTGTGTTGAGAGGGGATTTTTTTATAGGAGCGGCTTTCGCCGCTCCCTTCGACTTGGAAAATGCTTATTTTGCGTACATTGTTGTCAGATAAAAGCCAATAGGATTATTCATACGAACCTTTTTCAGGCAGAACAGGGACGCAGAGGTTATCGCCATACGCAAACTCGGCTTCCAACGTCGCGCCGCTGGCAGTCAAAACATAATACCTGAACCTGTCGCCAACTTGTGACACCGAGGTAATTTCGGTGGAGGTAAAGTCCAAATAGCGTCTATACATTTGGATGACCCCCTGTGCATAAGCGACATCTTCCTCATTTACACCATATTCAAAAACCCACGCGGCAAGCGCACTGGCATCGTCATAACGCAGAATGTCGAGATAAACCTCAATCGCGTGGTCGGCAATCGGGAGGTACTCTGCCATGGGGCAGTACCACTGCATGGTTCCGTCCGATGAAAAGTAGACCGGCACACTACCCCCCATATTGTACTCGTCAAATCCGGAGATGGTGCAAGAGTCTCCGCCACCATTCACCGGGCAATCAACGCCCGACACATAAAGTGTATCCAAATCGAAGAAGCGTGTAAAAGCGGTAACCGCGTCTGATTCTCTGTTGTTTTGATCCGGATTTGAGGGCTGCTCTCCACATTGAAGGGACGCAATAAACGAATCTCCTGCTTCCATCAGGTCAATCAATCGCTGTACGTGCTCGTCAACGGGTGGGATAGGCGGCTGAACAATACTCGGCAGAGATGTGGGTGGTGATCCCGCATTTGAAACAGTTGGAATATCTGCCGTTTTCGGTGACGATGGCTCTGATGGATTTTGAGCAACACAGGAAGCAAGCAATAGAGCAAGAAGTAGTATTGCAACGATTGATAACAGATGCCTTTTCATTAGATCCCTCCTGTCGATTATATAAATTTTCTACATACTAATCAGTATACAGCAGTCCATATCAATTATCAATATGGAAGCGGGCGAGCTTTTTGTCTGTATCACAAACAGCCTTGCGCCTAAGTGCATCCCTATCGCTGCGATCCCTTCTTCCGAGATTTTTTTGACATGCTGAAAGCCCCAAACATGGATTTCCATGTTTGGGGCTTTCAGCATTAAAATAACTTTTTGAGGAAAAGGAGTGTGCTATCCTGCTGGGAGGAGGCCCTTGCTTTCCAAAAAGGCACGGCTGACCTCTGCGATGTCCTTGCCCTCAACGTCAACCTGATAGGTCAGGTCAATCATATCCTCTGTGCTGATGTTGCCGTTGAGCATGTTGAGCACCTCTTCCAGATTGGGCGCTGCGTCCTTGAATTTTTCGAACAGGCCCTCGGTAACCAGAATCGCCCCGTTGTACTCCGGGAAGAAATGCCGGTCGTCCTCCAGAACGGTAAGATTGGTGCGCTTATTCATGCCATCGGTGGCATAGACCACCATCACCTCAAAGTTTCCCTCTTCCGCTGCGGTATACTTGAGCATGACATCCACCTGAATCAGCTGCTTAAAATGCAGTCCATAGTAAGCGACAAACGGGTCATATTTCATGCTGCCTTCCAACGTGCAAAATTCGGGCTCCGCCCCGATTTTCAGTTCCGAAGCGATGGGAATCAGGTCGCTGATGGTGGTTACGCCGTAGGTATCCACGACATCCTGTGTGACGCCAATGGCGTAGGTGTTGTTGAGCCCGACCTTGCCCACCAGATAGACGCCATATTGCTCTCTGGCCTTCTCATTGGCAAAATCAAAGAGCGTCTGCCCCTGCGGGACATCATCCGGGTCGAGCTTTAAAAAGGTGGTGAGCAGGGTGCCATCGTAGCTGAACATCAGGTCACAGCTTTTGTTTCCGGTCAACTCCTTAAACATGTTTACCGCACTCATACGGTCTTTGATTGTGACCGTGGCATCAGTATGGTGCTCCACCAGCTGCTTAATCATAGTGTGGACAAGCTGCATCTCGCTAAAGTCACCGTCATATAATATAATTTCGGAGTCCTTTTGTGTTCCGGAACAGCCGGCAAGGGCCATAACGATGCTCAGCGCGAGAATCAGCGGAATTATCCTTCTTTTCACAATACATTTTCCTTTCGTTCTGTCCGGGTGCGGTCAGCCGGGGGAGTGCGATGGCGCCGCACAATGTTAACGCTTCTATCGGTGGTAAACTTCGGTTAAGCGGAGGTGCGCCGGGCCAACCGTCCCTCAAGAAAGCCCATTCCGAAGTCAAACACCACGGCGATGATCACAAGGGCGCCGGTCCCGGCGAGAATCATTCCCATATCCCGGCGCAGGATGCCGGTATTGATGAAGCTGCCGATTCCACCGCCGCCAACATAGGCGGCGAACACGGCGGTGCCCACGGCGTTGACCGCGGCGATGCGCAGTCCGGCAAACATGACCGGCACTGCCAAGGGGAGTTCCACCCGAACCAGGCGGTAAAACCGGCTCATTCCGATGCCGATTGCCGCCTCTTTGATATGGGGGCTCACCTGGCGAAGGCCCAACTCCGTATTCCGCACAATGGGAAGGAGGGAGTAGAGGGTCAGACCGGCAATCACAGTGGGTTTGCCGGCGCCCACAAAGACCATGATGATCCCCAAAAGGGCCAGGGCGGGTGTGGTCTGAATAACGTCCACGACCCGAAGAATCACTTTGCGGGAGGAGGGGTAAATGTATGACACAATCCCCAGCGGGATGCCCAGCATGACAGCGATCAGCAGAGCAGCGAGCACCATATAGAGGTGCTCCCAGATGGTAGCCAGCGTCAATGGTTTCCGCCCCCTTTCCGCAGGCCGCGGGGGACAGCCAATTTTTGCAGCCAATCAACCAGAGAGCCAAGCGCATAGGCTAAAATGGCGGCTGGGATTGCGCCTGTCAATATTAACGTATTATTGTTAGAAGAAACGCCGCGGTATACATAATCTCCAAGGCCCCCTTGCCCGATCATGGCGGCCAGAACCGCCCAGCTCACCGTATAGACTGTGGACAGCCGTAAGCCGCCGATGATGGTCGGCATGGCCAGGGGGAGCTCTACCTGCGTCAGCCGCTGCACTGTGCTCATTCCGCAGCCCTTTGCCGCATCGATATATTGCCTGTCCACATCCATTAATCCGGCATATGTGTTTTTCAGGACGGGGAAGGTGGCATAGACCGACAGGGCAATAATCACTGTGATTGGCCGCATCCCCGTATAGAGGAACAGGATGCCGATAAAGACGATGCCTGGAATGGTGTTGAAAATAGACAGCAACGGCAAAATCAGCTTGGAAAGCTTGGGAATCCTGGACAGCAGGATCCCCAAAAACACGCCCATGAAAAAGCCCAGGGGGACGGAAGAGATCACATAGCCCAGATGAATCAGAATGGATTGGAGCAGGGGGATCCTGTCTAATAATGCGGCCATTCCATCACCCCCAGAGCTGTTCGGCCATGGCGGAAGCCATGCTTGTTTTCGTAATAATACCGGCCGCTGTCCCATCGTGGTTTAGCACCACCAGGTAGTTTCCGCCCTTGGATATCAAGGTTTCAAAACAGCTCTTTGCGTCATCATCCACGGCTACTGTGGTATGACAGGATTTGATCAGAGGCTCAATGGTGCTCACTGTACTGCCGGCCATTCGGATATCAGCGATGGAGACGGTGCCCAAATACTTTGCAGTCTCATCTACCACGATCAGGGTATCAATCCCCCGGCGCTTCATTTTGCTGGTACACTCATGAACGCCCCGGTTTTGCGGAACCGAGACGATATCAGTGCGCATAAAGTCAGTGGCGGTGAGGTGTTCGTTTTGCCCTGACATTTGCTTGCCCAGAAAATCCTGAATCAGGCCGCTGGCGGGGTGGGCCAACATTTCTTCGGGGGGCGCCATCTGCTCGATGGTTCCCCTGTTCATGAAAATAATGACATCTCCCAGATCAAGCGCTTCCTCCATGTCATGGGTGACAAAGACGATGGTTTTTCCCAGCTTTTGCTGCAGGGAACGGATTTCCTGCTGCAATGTGCGTCTGGTCATGGGGTCAAGGGCTCCAAAGGGCTCATCCATCAGGACAATGGGGGGAGAGGCCGCCAAGGCGCGCAGCACGCCGATACGCTGCTGCTGCCCGCCGGACATTTCGCCTGGATATTTTTTGGCATATTGCTCATAAGGCATATTTACCATATCCAGCAAGTTATGGACAATTTCAGTGCAATCCTCTTTGCTGTATTTTAACAATTTTGGAACAACGCTGATATTTTGCTCCACCGTCATATTGGGGAAAAGGCCGATCTGCTGAATGACGTAACCAATGCGTCTGCGAAGTTTCACCTTATCCTGTTTGGTAATGTCTTCGCCGCTGATATAGATTTTCCCGGTGTCAGGCTCAATTAAGCGGTTGATCATCTTCAGCGTGGTGGTTTTGCCGCAGCCGGAAGGGCCAATTAGGACTGCCAGCTGACCGTCCTGAATTTCAAAGGACAGGTCGTTTAGCACCTGGTGGCTCCCATAAGACATGGAAACATGGTCGAAACGAAGCACGCCGGAACCTCCTCTCAAAGCGATGCTTAACGCAGGCAACGGCATTTTGTGCCGAAGCTGTATCTGCGTTTAGACGGGCGGAATGGAGTTTAAGTCGAAAATGTAAAGCCCAAGTCAACCGCAGATCGATCAGCATTGGAGTGCTATTTGAGACCAAGGCTTACATGCAACGAATATATTAATTATAGAGTACTTTCCTGCTTTTGTCAAATTTGCGGCTGTTAATAGTTTGTTAATAACAAACATGGGCGGCTAATAGAAGAAATAATAGGAAAATAAAAAAAAGTACGCATGTTGATATATGCAATCGCATTTTTGCGTTGGCATTAGCTTCACATTTAACTGAAAATATAACAGGGTAATAGTAGCTTGAAGTGGTCGTAGGCCAACTGAACATGAGAATGAGGCGTTGTTTTTTCCAGGGTTTCACTTGGCTGTATGGCCCCATTTTGTCGTTGACAATTGGAAAAAGTTGTGGTAACATGAATTTCGGCTCTAATATGGGATAAAGGGGAGAGATGTCCGAGTGGTTTAAGGAGCCGGTCTTGAAAACCGGTGACTCGCAAGAGCCGTGGGTTCGAATCCCACTCTCTCCGCCATTTTTAAACAGAAAACAGAGTAGATGCAGAAGTACCCAAGTGGCTCAAGGGGCTCCCCTGCTAAGGGAGTAGGCGGGTGAAACCGTGCGAGGGTTCGAATCCCTCCTTCTGCGCCAGTTAAAAAAACGACAAGACTCGACAAAAGAATCTTGTCGTTTTTTATTTCAGTTGATAAAGAATGCGCAAAATGATATAATAATTACAATAAAAATTCAGGTTATAGCACACTCGCATTGGTTCGAGAAGGTGAGCGAACAGTATTTATATAGGACGTGTTTAGAGGTGCAACATGAGTTTGTTTCATAAAAGATGCCAATGTGATATTGTTATCCAAATGATAGAAGG
>Ga0153924_1000156_pt1 | contig 45886 bp, 42 predicted proteins | sample TSNJ008MetaG_FD_104709 | JGI IMG/M metagenome (GOLD analysis project Ga0153924, IMG submission 104709) | Attine ant fungus gardens microbial communities from New Jersey, USA - TSNJ008 MetaG | ecosystem: Host-associated > Fungi > Mycelium > Unclassified | place: USA: New Jersey, Wharton State...
AAAGTAGCCCGAATAGGGCGGATTTCGAATGTTTTTAGGATTGTGGGAGCACAAAGTGCGGAGCAATCCGTAGGTATCAGGGGTCAAAATACCTTTTGACCCCAACATCATATAAATAAGATAAGGGAAGGGTGATATATTATGGCTAAAATTGGAAAATTCAAGAGGATTAACATCGTATTGCTTGCTATCATCTTTATGATACCAATTTTTAGTATGAACGGGATAGCTAAGTCTGCTAAGTCTGTCAAGCCTGTCAAAGTTGGAAAGCCTGTTGTGACGACTGTGGCCACAGACAATGGTAATATAAAGCTCAGTTGGAAAGCAGTAAAGGGTTCGGGCAAGACAAAGTATGAAATATACCGTGCTGACAGCAAAAAAGGAAAATATGCTAAAATCAAAACGACATCAAAGTGTACATATATCGACCGCGGCCGGACTGCGGGTAAGACTGCTTACTATAAAGTCCGCGCTTATCGGGTTATTAAGAAAAAGAAGGTTACCGGGTCGTTTTCAACAGTGAAAAAGGCAACGCCAAAAGTGACTGTTAAACCGAAACCAATGACTTACGTTAACGAGATGCCGGTGGGAACCGCCGTTCCTTTTACGGTGGGAGTCAGCGTTAACAAGCATAGTTCGGATGGTAAGTACAATTCTGATGCGGCAATTGCCCGTTCATATGCAGAATTGAAAGAGATTTATGGTTGTGATGATCCGAACGGATACAATTATATCAAAAAGTATAACAAAGATTTTTTTAAAGAGAATGCGGTAATTGTTTTATTTTTGACATACGGGAGCGGCTCAATAAGACAGCGGTTTGATTCGTTAGTAAAGAACGGCAATGAACTGTGTATAGGCATGACTACCATTCAACCCGAGGTGGGTACTTGCGATATGGCATACTGGAGGATAACCCTTGAGGTAAAGAAATCCGATATCATTGATGTGGATAAAATCAATTGCTTTAACCAAACTGAACGTATTTAAATATAAAATTTTGTAGCCAAAACGAGTGCAGTCTGACAATCTTTTAGGTTTTCAGACTGCACTCGTTTTTATTTCGGATACACAGGCTATTTTATACTATATCGTCTTGCGGAAGTAATTCATTACCTATGCCCATCCCTTACAGACATTTACCCATTCACAATATCCGGAATATTCTTCTAATTCTGACAGCGTAAGCTCAATAGCACTATTACGGCTTCCGCAGGCAGGAAATACGGTTTCAAATCTCTTTAAAGATTCGTCCAGATAAACTTTGATGTCATCCGGAATTCCAAATGGACAAACGCCACCTGCCGGATGACCGATTAATGCGCTCATTTCATCGGGCTTTATCATAACTGCTTTGGTGTGAAACTGTGCTTTATATTTGGAATTGTCTACTTTGGCATCACCCGCTGTTACGACCAGTATTGCTTCGCCATCCACCTTAAAGGCCATGGATTTGGCGATTCTCTTTTCTTCGCAGTGCAGAGCCAGGGCAGCCTCTGCAACTGTTGCGCTGGATATAGGAAATTCCTGTATCCGATTCTCTATATTCCATTTTTGAAAATATTTTTTTACAATTTCAATAGACATAATATTCCTCCTGTAAGATAATTAATTTTATTTCGAAATGCCAGTATATGAATTATATCATTTGATTTTAGTTTAGTAAAATACTTTAAGCATATGTTTTAATGAAAATACCCCTTGCAATCGAACGTATATTCTGGTAATATATGGATAGAATGAATGTTCGAAAGTTCTTGTCATAATATAATGTCAACACTATTTCTATTTTATATTATGACACACTATTTCTATTTTATATTATGACCGAATAGATTTAGTGACGAGTGCAAGATAAACTATCCAGACTAAATTTTAAGAGGAGTGCATTATGGTAAAAGATATTATTAATTTGCTGATGGAGCGTAGAGAATTTTTCCTGAAACTGCTGTTGGAACATATGAGGATTTCCATTATTGCTATAGTAATTGCAGTGGTGCTTGGATTGCTGACAGGTATTTTCATCAGTGAATACCGAAAAACCTCAAAGCTGACGCTTGGTATTATCAACTTTATTTATACGATCCCGTCAATCTCTTTGCTTGGATTTCTAATTCCCTTCTCGGGAATCGGGAATACAACCGCTATTATTGCTTTGACCATTTATGCATTGCTTCCAATGGTACGCAGCACACATACAGGAATCATGAACATAGACAACGGTATCCTGGAAGCGGCGAAGGGCATGGGCAGCACGGAAATGCAAAGTCTGTATAAGATAAAGTTACCTCTTGCCATGCCTGTGATTATGTCCGGCATACGCAATATGGTCACTATGACGATCGCGCTTGCCGGTATTGCATCATTTATCGGTGCGGGCGGCCTTGGAGTTGCAATTTACAGAGGGATTACTACAAATAACAGTGCCATGACCATGGCAGGCAGTCTTCTGATTGCCATTCTTGCTGTGCTTATGGATCTCATCCTTGGTTTGGTGGAAAAAAGAATCGGCAGGCATAGAAAATATGGCGGGAAAAGCAAGACTTTATTTGGTGTAATTGCCATCATATTGTGTGTCGCGGTAACAGGCGGATCGTTATGGGGTTCGAATCTGCAAAATACAATACATATTGCTACAAAGCCAATGACGGAACAATACATTATTGGTGAAATGCTGGACATTCTTATTGAACAGGATACCAACCTGACTGTAGAGCTGACACACGGCATTGGCGGAGGAACCTCTAATATACAACCGGCCATGGAGAAAGGTGAGTTTGATATTTACCCTGAATATACGGGAACAGGATGGAATATGGTGCTGAAAAAAGACGGTCTTTATGATGAAAGCATGTTTGATTCCCTGCAAAGCGAATATCAGGACAGTTTAAATATGACCTGGACCGGTATGTATGGCTTTAACAATACTTACGGGCTGGTAGTCCGCAAAGAAATTGCGGATCGATACAATATAAAGACTTATTCCGACCTTGCAGCTGTTTCATCAGAGCTTACTTTTGGCGCGGAATATGATTTTTTCGAACGTGAGGATGGCTATGATCCGCTTTGTGAAGCATATGGCTTTGAATTCAAAGATACGGTTGACCTTGATATAGGACTAAAATATCAGGCAATCAATCAAAAGAAAATAGATGTGATGAATATCTTTACCACAGATGGACAGCTGAGTGTCTCTGAGGTCACCGTATTAGCAGATGACAAAGGATTTTACCCTTCCTATATGTGCGGTAATGTAATCCGCAGCGAGGTGCTTACAACATATCCTGAGCTTGAAGAGGTTTTCGGAAAACTGGAAGATACCATTTCCGATGATGATATGGCAGATATGAATTATCAGGTTGAAACCGATGGAAAAGAAGCAAGGGATGTTGCAATGGAATTTCTGCAGGCAAAGGGACTGTTGAAACAGGAGGGGATAAAATGAATACTGCGATAGAATTTAAGAATGTCAGGAAGGCTTACGGAGAAAAGACAGTTGTGCGGGATTTTAATCTGATGATAGAGAGGGGCGAATTTGTAACGGTAATTGGTTCATCAGGCTGCGGAAAAACAACGATCTTAAAAATGATCAATGGTTTGGTACTGCCGGAGGAAGGCACTGTATTTGTTGAAGGTAAAGATATCAAACAGGAGAATCTGATAGCGCTTCGCCGGAATATAGGATATGCCATTCAAGGCAGCGTATTGTTTCCGCATATGACAGTTGAGAAAAATATCTCCTATGTTCCTCATCTTTTAAACAAAAAGGATAAGCAAAAAACAAAAGAAGCTGTGCATAAGTGGATGGATATTGTTGGATTAGAGGAAGATTTGTTACAACGGTATCCGGATGAACTTTCAGGCGGACAGCAGCAGCGAGTTGGCATAGCAAGGTCCCTGGCCGCTTCGCCGGACATTTTACTCATGGATGAACCATTTGGCGCAGTAGATGAAATCACCAGAGAACAGCTTCAGGAGGAAATAGCAAGGATACACGGACAAACAGGTATTACTGTTGTTTTTGTTACGCATGATATCTCTGAGGCTCTCAAACTTGGAACTAAATTACTTGTTATGGATCAGGGTGTTATCCAGCAGTTTGCAGAGCCGGATAAAATATTAGAAAGTCCGGCGACGGATTTTGTCCGGCAGTTAGTTTCTTCAAAGGCTGACTATACAGACAATTCCTGAAAGCTGAGCCCGAAGTTTTCTGTGAAGAGATGTGACAGGTAGGAAACGGACAGATGTTCATGCCGTGCGCGTTGGATAAAAGCAGTTTTTAACAGTCTGAATATTGTAAAAAAATTAGAGAAAAAAGTAGAGAAATTCGATTATGAATATCAGAAGAAATGCATTGCCAACAGAGATTTTGAAAGTTTGGAAATGTATGTAATGAATCTTCTCATGGGGATTGAATAAAGCTATTTAAAGGAGGGCTTTCAGATGAGAAAAGAAAAAAAGGCAGTTGTGGCAGGGCATATATGCATTGATATTACACCCGTTTTTCCTGAAAAAGAGAGCCGGCAGGTAAATGAAGTACTGGCTCCCGGCAAACTGATACAAATGGATGGGGTGAACATCAGTACTGGTGGAGCAGTTGCCAATACCGGTCTTGCGCTGAAACTTATGGGAATTGATGTCAGCCTTATGGGAAAAATCGGTGAAGATGCTTTTGGTAGTCTTGTGTTAAACTATCTGGAAAAATATGAAGCAAAAGGTGGTATGATTATATCAGGGGATTCGGATACTTCCTATTCCGTTGTGCTTGCAGTTCCGGGGATAGACCGCATATTCCTGCACAATCCCGGTGCAAACCATACATTTTCATTTGAAGATCTGGATTTTTCTGTCATAGGAGAGTCTTCCATTTTTCATTTTGGATATCCAACACTTATGAAAAAAATGTATCAGGATCAGGGTGCGCAATTAAGACGAATATTAAAAAAGGTAAAAGAAATGAGTGTGGCAGTATCGCTTGATATGGCTGCTGTCGATCCGGATTCAGAGGCAGGACAGGTCAAGTGGGGGATAATTCTTGAAGAAATCCTCCCCTATGTTGATTTTTTCGTACCCAGTGCGGAAGAACTGTGCTATATGATTGATAAAAAGCGTTATAAAAGCTGGCAGAGGAAAGCGAAGGGAAGGGATATAACTGAAATTGTAACGGTCAGCGATATAGAGCCGCTCGGTCAAAGAGTGATAGACCTGGGTGCGAAGGTCGTTCTAATCAAGTGTGGAGCGGCGGGAATATATTATCGTACAACAGGGGCGGAGAAACTTGGCGATTTGTGTGAGCAATTAAATCTTTCCCCGGAATCCTGGGCAGGTAAAGAAGGTTTTGAACCAAGTTTTGTACCCGAAGCTGTTATTTCCGGAACCGGGGCAGGGGATACTTGCATTGCGGCGTTTCTTGCATCTGTGCTTAAAGAGAATGAACTGGAGAAATCGGTTCAGCTGGCAACAGCGCAGGGAGCATGCTGTGTTGCGGCCTACGATGCGCTGGGAGGGTTGCGAAATCTGGAGGAGTTGGAGAAAAAGATAGAAGAGGGCTGGAAAAAAGTCTCCCGTTTCTGAGCGAAGGGAAAGCGGTTGCCGCCAGGTAAATTTACGTAGTATAAGGTAATAGATATTGGCAATGAGGACGCCACCGTGGGAGGCAATATGCTTCACGCAAACAGGGCAACGCTCTGGCGAACCAACTGCCAACTCCGACCAGGTCAGCGCCCAGGAAAGCCTGGCCGCCGAGGTCTGCGTAAGCAGTTGTTTCGCCGCCGCTAAGGGCGCCCTTTCATCGTTTGCTTAAAAGCATATTGCCTCCCACGGTGGCTGTTTTTTGGCAGTGTTTAAGTTCTGCGAAAACTCAAGAAGAAAAATCATAAGCGGAAACTCAAGAGGAAGGGTGCATATTTTAAAAGTGCAAGGTCAGTATTTACAGGCGAACGCGACAGGAGGGCAAGGGACAGCCTGCGTTTACGTAAGCTGTCCATTGCCCTCCCGCCGCTGTTTTTTTAAGGAATTTACAAGAAAAACGCTCTCCCATAACCGTGTTGCCACCGATACCGGAAGATCTATGCTTTTACAAACTTACAAACTGCCAAAAACAGCCACTATGGGAGGCAATATGCTTTTAAGCAAACAATGAAAGGGCGTTTTTAGCGGCGGCGAAATAACTGCTTACGCAGACCTCGGCGCCCAGGCGTTCCTGGGCGTTGACTTGGTCGGAGTTAGCTGTTAGTTCGCCAGAGCGTTGCCCTGTTTGCGTGAAGCATATTGCCTCCCATAGTGGCGTCCTGATTTTCAATATGTATAAACCAGCACTTTTAAAATAGCCCCCGAGAGGAAAAATAGCCCCCGAGAGGAAAAATAAAATAGCCCCCGAGAGGAAAAATCAGGTTGACAAAAAGAGAAAAACAGAGTATAATCAATCCGTTGTTATTGAGAGCGTGCGGGTGTAGTTCAATGGTAGAACACTAGCCTTCCAAGCTAGATACGTGGGTTCGATTCCCATCACCCGCTTTCGTAAAAAAGGCATTGCATTAAGAAATTAATGCGATGCTTTTTAAGTAATAATACTTTATTATGTGAATATTTGATTTGGAGGTATTATGCACAAAATATTAGTCGTTGAGGATGATATTGATATAAATAGCATGTTGTGTGATCTGTTACAGCAAAATGGTTATGAGCCAACTGCCGCCTATTCGGGAACCGAGGCGGTATTAAACTTTAAGCTGGGTACCTACGATCTTGTTCTGCTTGATTTAATGCTGCCCGGAAAATCTGGTGATGCTGTATTATCTGACATAAGGGCCGTCAGTGATGTACCTCTTATTGCGGTAACTGCGGTAACGGACAAGGAGTCCACCGTTTCGCTTTTGAAATCCGGTGCGGATGATTATATCTCCAAACCATTTGACAATGATGAACTCCTTGCCCGAATTGAAGTACAACTCAGGCGTAAGCAGTCTGGTTTGATTTTGGATAATATTATATTCAAGGACATAGTCTTAAACCTCGATGAATATGACGCCTCTATAAATAACAAAGCAGCAAGCCTTTCCAAACGGGAGTTTGAAATACTAAAGCTGTTGATGTCTCATCCCAAAAAGGTGTTTACAAAAAATAATCTCTATGAAAGCGTATGGCAGGATGAATTTATGGGTGACGATAACACGATCAATGTGCATATTAGTAAAATTCGGGCAAAGCTTGCTAAATTAAACTCTGGGGAAGAGTATATTCAAACCGTTTGGGGTATTGGATTTAAAATGCATGAATAGGTTTAAGACTTTTTTAAGACTTAATTTATGGTTTTTAAAGCCTTTCTGTTTAATATGAGTTCAAACAACCAAAAGGAGAGTGCTTTAAGATGAATGAAGCTATTTTACACACCCGTAACCTCACAAAGCTTTACGCCGGGAAACCGGCGGTGGACAATGTGAATATGACTATTCATAAAGGTGATATTTACGGTCTTATCGGAAAAAATGGAGCAGGAAAAACCACCCTGATCCGTATGATTACCTCACTGATCGGACAGACAGGCGGAGAGATAGAACTGTTCGGAGAAAATACAGCCGCCGGGCTGACAAGAGCCAGAAAGAGAGTGGGCTGTGTAGTAGAAACGCCCGCCCTGTACCCTGGCCTGACGGCAGAGCAAAATCTGGAATATTATCGTATTTTGTATGGAATTCCGGAAAAAAACAGAATAAAAACAGCCCTTGAAATGGTAGGACTGACAGACACCGACAAGAAAAAGTTTAAGAATTTTTCATTGGGAATGAAGCAGCGGCTGGGATTGGCACTCGCCATACTGGGACATCCGGACTTCATTTTGTTGGATGAGCCTATAAACGGACTTGACCCCATCGGCATTATAGAAATGCGGGAAACCATTAAAAATTTAAATGAGCAATATGGAATTACTGTTCTCATGTCAAGCCATATTTTAACCGAACTCTCACAGATTGCCACAAAGTATGGGATTATCAACAATGGCAGACTGGTGAAGGAAATCACAAACGACCAGCTCGCCGAGCAGTGCCAAAGATGTCTTTCCGTTACCGTGGACGACATAGAAAAGGCGGCCGTTATTATTGAAACGGCGTTGAATACTACCAATTTCAAATCTGTGGGGAAAAACGAAATACGCATATATGATTATCTCGACGACCCCTCCGAGGTAACCTATCAGTTGAACTCGGGCGGCGTACGAGTAAATTCCATACATGAAATAGGTGATAATCTTGAGGATTACTTTAAGACAATAATAGAGGGGGAGAAATAAAATGTTAAACATTATAAGAGCTGATTTTTATAGGATTATCAGAGGCAAGGCGTTGTATATAACATTTGGCGTTCTTATTGCATTTATCGTAATTCAGGCGATTGCCGGAACCGGCACTGTTGGAGTGAATACAGACCCGGTATTAGATGTGTCAGAAGCCGAAATGGTAGCAACCGCACTTGACGAAGCGGCGGAAATCACAAGGGCTGACGGCATAACAGCGCCATTTGTAATGGCGGGGGCTACCGGTAATTTGGTTTACTTTCTGCTGCCTTTGATCATTTGCCTTGCCGGAGTTGATTTTTCATCGGGCACCGTTAAAAACGTGCTTTCGCGCGGCGTGTCCCGTACAAAATATTATTTTGCCAAGCTCATTCCGGTTCTGTTTTTTGCTGTCATTATCCAGGTGCTGAATTTGGTTTTGCCGATTATCGTCGCAACGGTACGGCATGGTTTTGGCGGCAATTTTACTACAGACTGGCTCATAAGCGTTCTGAAGGTTTATGGCATCCAGACACTGCTGATGCTGGCAATCGCCTGCGCAGGAGTTTTCATAGTGTTTTTGACCAAAAGGACCGCTTCAATTAACGCATTGTTTCTAGCTTTTTTATTGGTTCCGACCATGATATTCTATATATTAGGAATGATTTCAACAAAGCTGCAGAATCTTGTTAATTATGATTTGGTGACAAACTTAAACCTTATGGCCGGTTTCAGCGAATTGCCGTCAGGGGATATCATCAGAGTGTTTCTTCTGGGCGCATTCTATATAATAGTCGGTACTGTGGCAGGGATAGCTATATTCAGGAAGAGCGATCTCAAATAATAAAGTGGGGCGCGCAGATTGGTGCAATGATTTTTCAAACATGCTCTAACAAAGGAAAGGATGACGGATATGCTTATAGTAATTATTGTAATAATTTCTCTGCTGCTTGCCATATCCGTCTCCTATTCTTTCATGCTGAAAAAAGATATTGGAGAACTGGACAAAACGCTGTCTCAAATTTGTAAATCAAACACCAATTTACAGCTTACCACCTCCACCTTTGACAAAGATATATCCAAATTGGCCGGGGCGGTCAACGATATTCTGGAAAAGCAAAAGGCGATCCGACGTAAAAGCGAAAAAGCAAACGATGAGCTGCGCCAGGCGATTACAAATATATCCCACGATTTGAGGACACCTCTTACTTCTGTAATGGGGTATATTCAAATGATGGGATCAGACAAAACGCCGGAGACTAAGAAGGTGGAATACCTCTGCATTATTGAATCCCGCTTAAAGGTACTTTCCGCATTAATGGATGAATTATTTGAATTTACCCAGATTGTGGAGGGACATACCGCTCTTCATATGGGTAAAGTGAATATCTGCAACCCGATGATGGATGTTATATCTACCTTTTATGATGATTTTATAGCGAAACAGATTGTTCCGCAAATTGATATTCCGGGTAACGCAGTTTATGCCTATTGTGATGTGAATGCGCTGAAAAGAATCGCGCAAAACTTACTCCGAAATGTACTTGTTCATGGCGATGGCAATTTCCGTATTTCGATACAGGCGGATGAACCGGCAATCGTCTTTGAAAATTCGGCAGCTGATGCCGAAAATTTGGATGCAGAGCGTTTATTTGAACGATTTTATACGTCTGACGCCTCCCGCACCAGGAAACACACGGGACTGGGGCTTGCTATTACAAAGGAGCTTACAGAGCGAATGGACGGTGAAATCACAGTACAGATCAAAGGAAAAATTCTTCTGATCAAGATACGATTACGTCCGATATAGGAATAGATATCATAACCACCACCACCTGCCGGAATGAAACCGGGTTGGCAGTGGGGTATAATTAGTGGGTATTTTTATCTTATTATTTTATTTTTACCTTAACAGGCTTGCTATCCTTGGCAAACACCTTCACTTTACCTGTTTTTTTATAAGCCCTTACTTTATAATAATAATTTTTTTGGGCGGTCAGATTTTTATCGGTATATTTGATCGTTCCCGCAGTCTTAATTGTCTTGATGGCTTTATACCCGCTATTTTTTTGGGTTGAACGATAAATCACATATCCGGACACATCTTTTACCTTGCCCCAGGTAATGGTTGCTTTCTTGGCGGAGTTTGATTTTACTTTTACCTTTGCCTTAACAGGTATCTTAACCGTAACTACATTACTGAAACTGCTGTCACATGATCCGGTGTCATGAAGCGCCACAATCTTATAGTCATATTTTTTCCCGGCTTTGGCTTTATTGTCGGTATAAGAAGTTTTGGTCGTAGTATAAACTTTACTGTATGTCTTAGAGGAAGAAAGCTTTCGATAAATGTCATATTTTTTTGCATTGCTCACTTTGTTCCATGCTACCTTTATATTTCCTGTGGAACCTTTCACTGTCAGCTTTGGTGCATCCAATCTGACTGATATGGTACATTTTGCCGTTTGGGAGGAATCATATCGGGATATCACCGTTATGTCTGCAACTCCTGCTTTTTTTGCAGTCACAAGTCCGCTGTTGGATACAGAAGCAACAGAGGCATTGGATGTCTTCCATTCAACGGACTGATAAGAAGCATCTTTTGGCGTGATTGCCGCTGTAAGCTGAACCTTTCCTCCGATATCCAGAGTGTGAACATCCCTGTTCAAACGAATGGATATCTTTACTATTGGTAATTCTTCAATTTGTATGGTACATTCTGCCTTCTTAGAAGCATAGGCTTTTGATTCTGCCGTTATTGTAACCGTTCCTGCACCTGTAGCAGTTACAAATCCTGCGTCCGATACAATAGCAACGGAATCATTGGATGTCTTCCAGTTAAGCTGTGGATTGGAGGCGTTTTGCGGCAGTACATCTGCTGTAAGCTGAAGCGTTTCCCCAACATACATTTGATGAGTTTGCTGGTTTAAAGTAACCGAATCCAAAGGTACATAGTTATTAATATCAAAAACCTCATAATCTGAAACAACTACGTTATAATTTCCGGTTTTGGATGCTGCGGTATTGTAAATATAATCCCCGGAAGCATTAACCGCCAATGCGTGTACCGTATTGAAAGAGGAGGAATTCAAGCTGGAATTCTCAACCACAACAGAAGCCGATCCGTTTGAGACAGCGGCCGTTTGCTGTATCGTTCCGTTTATTTGAAATACCACCTGATGAATATTTGCATCCTTGACATTTGCAGCAAGTGTCGTAGTATTCTCCCCCTTGTATGCAACTGCCTCTATTTTGGATGAAGTTTTGTAATACCCCAGGGATGCAATCAACTTTTCAACTGAAGTAAACTGCTGATCCAGCCAGGTCACTCTGGTATTTACAAAGTTTTTCAGGTTTGTATAGGATTCCTCATAACCAACGCTTCTATAGCTGCCATAAGTATAACCCCATCTTGCGTCATTAGCAGCTCCCGCATCTCTCAGGTATTCATAGTATTGATCAATCAAACCGCCTGCTTTGATCATATCTTCGATATAGGTATTGCGAATCTCATGATACTTCTCATATGCTTTAGTAACAAAGTAAGGATCACGGATCAGCATGCGGTTCCACTGTACCGTTTGATAATACTGCTCCACGGTAAAAGCGTTAATGGTCGTATGCCAATCGGTTGGGTACCAGGTATAGATACCAAACATATTTTTGTTTCCCCATGACCAGTCGAAATCCCATTGTGGTCCGATTTTTGCCAATTGATCCACATCTTTATAGTAAAAAAAACTGTTTTTCATGCTGTCCCAGTTCATGGCATATTCACAGAAGATAAAGTTCGTCACTAAGCTGTCCATGTCAAATAGCTGTGAATAATGTTTGTTGGTATTTTCATCATCGTTATAATCCACTTTAGAATATTGATTTAAAAACCACCTTCCGCTATGCTGCATTTCTGCTTTATAATGATCGTCCTCATTTCGGAAGAAAAAGTCATCACTATGCAGTGCATACTCAAAGGTTTGTGTATACTGATTTGCATGGTTGTAAAGAGAAGTATCCTTAAATGAATTCACGACATTTTGCTTGGCTGTAGAATCTGTCACATCCTCACCGGGCTCCGGTGCACTGAAATAAAGCGGCTGGGAATATGCTGTCATCAATCCGGCCACAGTGGATGTAGAACTGTAAGTCGTGGTATCACCGCTAATGCTGTAGAAATCCATTTCACCTAAAAATCCACCATTGGTTTTTGGTAAGGTAATTCCATAATCCGCAAAGGAATAGGTTGTTCCATTATAGGTAACTTCTTTATTATCGATCCAGGAAAAATTCGTTGCCATGACATTTTCCAATGCGCTTGTCAATGCACCGGTCTGATTGGCATCAAGTCCCTGAGCCACTGCAATCGTACTTGCAGCTTTTTCCCCTATGGAAGTCCAATTGGTAATGTCAATTCTGCCTTCATCCACCCTTCTATGCTCGCACAGCTGATAAACACCCTGGTATTCTCCGTTATAAATCAGGCTGACATTTGTGGAATTGAAGTAGTATTCTGTTCCAATATCACCGGAAAAATCATAAAGTAATTTGTTACGGACCAGTGTATGGTCAATATCATTTGCCAACAGCACCCAATGCTTGCTCTTGTATGATGTCCCATCATTTTCCGTACCAAGTCCTAAAAGATCCGTTTTCTTATCCAGCTTGACCTTGAATGGTCTCTTGGGCCTGTATTTGGTCGAATTGCCGCGCAGCTTGATTTCCGCCTTCCCATTATACCATTGGGCCGTATTAGTGAATTCTTCGTTACCAACCAGATTCATCTGCGCATTAATGTAACCATCGCCAAATGCTGCTTCATAATCTGACTGATTGTAGGAATATAAATCAATGCGGTTTTCCGTATTCATATATATGACCGGAGTCTCACTGCAATAAATTGTCAGCTTTTCCCCGTTCACTTCAGCATAGACCATACATTCCAGATAATCAGCGGAAATGCTCAGAGGATTTCCGGTTGTTGTGGCTATTGTCCTATAACGCGGCTCACCCGAAGAAGATGTCTCCACCAGTTTTTTAACCGTCCAATTGACTGTCTCGCTGGTTGGATTCCCCTCTGCGCCATTTACGGTCAATTCGTCACCCGGTACTATGTAACTTTGGTCAAATGCATAATTGCTGCCTTTCATTGAGATTGTATTGTCATTTATGCTGGTTTGTTCATCATAAGATTCAGCCTTTACCTGTAGCCCATTCCCATGGGATACCAATGATGTCACCAGAACTGCAATACATAAATAACTGTACAATTTCTGGATTATTCGATTTCTTTTCATACCAAAACCCTTCCTTTTCTTCTGATTTTCCATATTATAATATTTTATCGCATAATGACGGTTTCAGTCTTATGTCATATTAGGAAATATCACATGGAATTACACTAGATTCATGTTCCTTACCATTCTAATATAACATTATTTTTATCTTTCGTATATATGAATTATAATTACAGTGCGGACTCAAATTCACTGAAAAAGAAAAATCCCCGAAAGCCGCATAAATAATGACGATTTTCGGGAAATAAAAAGTGCGGGAAGGGACACGCTCTAGCAAATAATCAGCGATACTGAAATAGCTGTTATTTAATAGTAACGTCTATTAATTGTTTTTTCTTACCAGTAATGACACCTGTTTTACTTATTGGTTGCCTTTTGGTTGGATGCCAAACCAACCGCTGTAACTGCAACCTTACTTGCATTAGCATGGGTTAATGCTTGTTGTAAACAAACGTAATACGGATTCGCACAGCAGTATTAAAATCTAAGATACTCCACGGCCAGCGCATAGATTTCGTCCGGAACATTAAGCCATTGCAGAAATACAGGTGCAAGTGTGTAACCGATTACCGTCAATAAGAAGCCAACGGTCACTTTTTTTGTAGTTTATGTATGCAATTACTATTGCAACAATGGTCGTAAGAACATTAATAGTTCCAACAGACTAGAACATGATGTGGTAAAAGCTATGCTGAAATAAGTGCAGATTTAAAAGCAATTGAGCAAAATGCTACAGTTACAGAAAAATTATTAGATGCTTTTCCCGGGTATTACGTTAGATTCATATGTCTCCATTTTGCTCATTTTTTGAATAAACCGATTATAACAGATGAGCAAAAATTTTGAGAACATAAAAAACGGGAAACCATTGATAAATACAGGGTTTCCCACATAATAAACTAAGTGCGAGACGGGACTCAAATGAAATTCATTTATTCAGTTTCCTTGGAAAAGTCACCAAATAAAATCTTCAGATAATCTCGTTTTCCGTATAGTATACGGTCAATATAAACATCATTCCCAGCGGTACGGTAAAAAGTCATATAACTTCCAGAAATTAAAAAGCGGTAATCGTTTTCCACATCTGCCACGGAAGACAATGGAGCTCCATTTTCCGCAAAATTCTGCAGCCTGTCAATCGAATCCATTATTCTGTTGATTACATTCATGGCAGCATCAGGATTACACAAATCTACAAGGATGTACTCCCAGATTTCATTTAAATCATGTAAGGATTCAGGAGAGTAATGGATATTATTCTTCATTCTTCTTTGCTCTGAAATGTGCTCTCACATCATCCGGAGATAGCCATCCCTTTTCCTCACCTGATTTTTTCCCTTTTGCCAGTTCATTCATTAATGTCAGTGTAGCCTTAATCTTATCATAATCCTGAATGTCAATAATTGCGTAGCGTCCGCGACCGTTTTTCGTTAAAAATACAGGTGCTCCTACTGCTACGTCATGCAGTACATCAGTATAATTTCTTAAATCGGATATAGGTTTAATATTTGGCATAGTTTTTCACTCCTCTCAAAGTTTTCTTACTTTTATTATACTCTATTACGCTGTAAAATACAACGTAATATTTTACAGCAAATATAGAAATTATCATAATCGCTATACAAAAAAATGTCATTGATACACATAAAGCCAATTCATGCAATATATGTTCTTTATTTTCAACATTCAACTCTTCTAATTCAGTTTCATACCGTTTTATTGAATCCGACATTAACCATTTTTTGTTTTCAGAAGTCCATTGAAGGTTTATATGAAGATAGGCGTTAAAGCAGGTTTTTTATTGGCGAAGGATATATTTAATGACGCACCGGGGGGAGAATGTTTGATTTCATTTGAGGAAATGTGTGCTGACATGCCTGACAACAGTTCTGCACTGTCCATAAAAAGATACGCAGAGTGAGTATTTCAAGATGCTTAAAGGTAAGAAGTATATCATTCATTATTTTACGGACTCAAGCGGACTCAAATTCACCGGAAAAGAAAAATCCCAGAAAGCCGCATAAACACTGACGATTTTCGGGAAATAAAAAGAGCGCGAGCCGGGACTCGAACGACCAATGAGGTCAAAAACACTGATAGAATGGAGGTCTCCGACACATCATCTTCCCAATGTAATCAAAAGTGTAATCAAAGCGAAAGTCCGGCAACGAATCGCAATTATTCATGATTTTTAATCTTGACAATATCTCGTATAAGTAGTATGTTATATATAGATAGGAGCAACCTACCCACGTTGGTGGTTAGCTTCCCGGTGAGACAATAAGCCTACCTAGACGGCTAAGTACAGGGTAGGCTTATTTATTTTCGCTTGTTTTTCCTATCTATGTAGGCAAGCAGTGAAATGATTAATGTTCCGAAAGATATCAATAAAGATATTGCTTCAAAAGCTGTCATTAGCACCACCTCCCTTCTCTCTCGTGAGCTGGGAGGCTCCACCATGTACGTAAATTACTCCATAAGAAAATAATAGCACATTATCAAAAAAAGTGCAACTTTTTGATTTGTATTTTTCTCTATTGTTAATTGAGCCTTTCGGTATATTATCCATGAACGTGCCTTTGCAGGGCATGAGTCTGAAATGACAACTTACAACTCGTACTGTTACTCCCGGCTGTCTGACAAGCAAACGGAAGAATTGTTAGAAAAAACACTATGTTAAAAAGTGTAATCATAGGTAATCAAAAATGATTACCTTTTGAGAACATAAAAAACGGGAAACCACTGATAAATACAGGGCTTCCCATATAATAAACTAAGCGCGAGACGGGACTCGAACCCGCGGCCTCGACCTTGGCAAGGTCGCGCTCCACCAACTGAGCCACTCGCGCATTTTGCAGCATCTTTAAAGGCTACGATAAATATGATAACAAAATTCGATGGGTTTGTCAACAAAATTTTGATCTGAGTTTCGCCCATAAGTTTCGCTCATTTGATTTGCATTTCAAGAACACGCACCTTTTTAATGTATAAAAGGCACATGTTCTTATGCTTAAATCTATATTGCTATTCTACATCCTGCAAAGCTTCATAATCTTCTTCACCGGTACGGACCTTAACGACTTTTTCAACTTCGTAGACAAATATCTTTCCATCACCGATATGCCCGGTGTACAATACCTTTTTAGCCGTTTCAATAACTGTCTCAACGGGTACCTTGCATACAACAAATTCTACTTTGATCTTAGGCAGCAAAGAAATATCTACCGGTACACCACGGTAATATTCCGAGGCTCCCTTTTGCATACCGCAGCCTAATACCTGGGTAACGGTGATTCCTGCAATTCCGATTTCATTCATTGCTTCCTTTAATTCCTCAAATTTGCTTTGCTTGAAGACAATAACGACTTTTGACATCTTATGGGTTTTGGATATAGATTCATTCGTGGTTCGCTGTACCGTGACTGATTTTTCCATAGGTGCCGGTACATCCATTGTGTCGGCACTGTTATGGGATGCGACACCGTCAACATTCATTGGCATAAAGTCAGCATAACTGCTGAGCAAACCATGTTCCTCAATATCCAGACCGTTGATTTCTTCTTCTCTGGAAACACGCAGACCAATGGTTTTCTTAATAACAGTGAAAACGATAGTCATAGTGATTGCGACCCAGGCAATAACGGCCACAACACCCAGCAGCTGGACCAGGAAGAACCGGAATCCATGACCATAAAATACACCCTCCTCAAGTGATAACAAACCTGTTAATAAGGTGCCGGCAGCCCCACAGATCCCATGTACGCCAATAGCGCCTACCGGATCATCGATCTTCAGGATTTTGTCAACGAATTCTATACCGTATACAATTGCAAATCCTGCAACAATACCGATGATAGCTGCCCCAACCGGGGATACTGCGTCACAGCCGGCGGTAACTGCAACCAATCCGGCCAATGCACCATTCAAAGTCATGGAAACATCTGGTTTCTTGTATCGGATCCATGTAATACACATTGCTGCGGTAGCTCCAACCGCTGCAGCTAAGTTTGTGTTGACGAAAATAGTTCCCATAGAAGTAAGGACGTCATCTCCGGTGGCGGAAACAGTAGAAGCTCCGTTGAAACCAAACCAGCAGAACCAGAGGATAAATACTCCTAAGGCCCCTAAAGTAAGACTATGCCCCAGGATTGCTTTAGGCTTGCCATTTTTATCATACTTACCGATACGGGGACCAAGAATTTTAGCGCCAACGAGCGATGCCACGCCACCCACCATATGGACGGCAGTAGAACCGGCAAAATCATGGAAGCCAAGCTGCGCCAGCCAGCCGCCACCCCAAATCCAGTGACCTGAGATGGGATAAACTACGGCGCTGATAAGAATGCTGTAAATACAATAAGAAGCAAATTTGGTACGTTCTGCCATTGCACCTGAAACAATAGTAGCTGCTGTTGCACAGAATACTGTCTGGAAGATGATAAATACCGGTGTTGGAAAGGTCAGCCCAAGGAACGAGTAATCCGCTGTAATCGTTGGGTCAAACCAGCCTATCAATCCTCCGTTGTTTCCAAACATCAGCCCAAATCCGATCAACCAGAAAATGGGAGTACCTAAACTAAAGTCCATCAGGTTTTTCATAACGATATTACCGGCATTCTTGGCTCGCGTGAAGCCTGCCTCCACCATAGCGAATCCCGCTTGCATAAAAAACACCAAAGCAGCACCTAAAAGTACCCAGATAGTGTCAACAGATGAAAAAGTTTGCATAATTTCTCCTCCTCAATTATATAATTTATATACAAAAGACGTGTGTCCCGTTTTGGAACACACGTCTTTGTGTACTATAGTATATTATTATGTATGCTATTATGTTTATGAATATGTTCACAAGAAAAAATCTGGCCTGTCACATATTCCTATGATATAAAAAAAGATGCTATGAGTATCACTCACAACATCTTCGCTGCTTTCTGAAATTATTATATAGGAATGTTTTACACATGTCAACACTATTCTCTCAAATAAAGATGAATATTTCACGCCGCTATTTCACGCCATGCGCTTTTAAAAGTATAGATTTGATTTACGCAAAACTTAAACACAGCCAAAAACAGCCACCATGGGAGGCAATATGCTGCACGCAAACAATCAAAGGGCGCCATTAGCGGCGGCGAAACAACTGCTTACGCAGACCTCGGCGCCCAGGCATTCCTGGGCGCTGACCTGGTCGAAGTTAGCAGTTGGTTCGCCAGAGCGTTGCCCTGTTTGCTTGAAGCATATTGCCTCCCATGGTGGCGTCCCGATTGCCAATACATATAAACCTGCACTATTAAAATACTATTAAAATATGCCCCCCTCAAAAAGTTAGACCCTATACAGAAGCTGGAAATGGTTGTATAATAGTTCATATTATGGCATAAAGAGGTACGGGATGTTCAAGTTAGTAAAATATCTGAAAAATTATAAAATGGAGAGTATAATCGGACCACTGTTCAAATTATTAGAAGCCTTTCTTGAGTTACTGGTGCCCCTTGTAATGGCCGGAATTATTGACATAGGCGTCAAAAATAAAGATATGATATATACATTAAAAATGTGCGGATTGCTGATAGGATTTGGTATATTGGGCCTGGTCTGTTCTTTAACCGCACAGTATTTTGCGGCAAAGGCAGGCGCAGGATTTGGAACCGCCCTTCGTAAAGACTTATTCCGCCATATCAATGAACTGTCCTATATGGAATTGGATACCATAGGGACCGCAACCCTTGTCACGCGGATTACCAGTGATGTCAATCAGGCGCAGGCAGGTGTAAATCTGGTGCTTCGCCTGTTTCTGCGTGCACCGTTTATTGTACTGGGGGCAGTGGTTATGTCATTTACGATAAATGCCAGACTTGCCTGGATATTCGTAGCGGCGGTACCGGTATTGTCTTTGATTATCTTTGGCATTATGGGACTATGTATACCTGTATATAAAAAAGTTCAGAATCAGCTGGATGGGGTACTCCGCATAACAAGAGAAAGTCTGACGGGAGCGCGTGTCATCCGTGCGTTTTCCAGACAGGAAGATGAGAAACAGGATTTTGCCAATGAGAGTACGGCGCTTATGAAGATGCAGCTGCGGGTAGGAAAGATTTCCGCTTTGATGAATCCGGTAACCTATGTAGTAATCAATGCTGCCATTATTATAATACTCTGGTCAGGCGGAAAAACCGTATATGAAGGTATTATTACCCAGGGGGAACTGATTGCGCTGATTAATTATATGACTCAAATTCTAATGGCTCTGCTGGTTCTGGCAATTTTGATCACGTCTTATACAAAAGCTTCTGCCTCTGCAATCCGAATCAATGAAGTATTTGCACTGAAATCAGATATGAAAGAAGGAACACATCTGGTTGTAAAAAAAACACAATCACCAAAAGTGGAATTTAAACAGGTATCGTTTGCTTACAGAGGAGGTAAAGATGCCTTAGCGGATATTTCTTTTACTGTCAAAGAGGGGGAAACGATTGGTATTATTGGCGGGACCGGCTCCGGTAAAAGTACGTTAGTCAATCTGATTCCCAGATTTTACGATGTGGGTCAGGGGAAGGTACTGGTTGACGGGGCGGATGTAAAAGAATATCCGTATGGGCAGCTGCGTGGGAAAATCGGTATGGTACCTCAGAACGCGGTTCTTTTTACCGGAACGGTTCGGGATAATATGAAGTGGGGGAAAGCGGATGCTGCGGATGAGGAAATTAACCGGGCATTGGACATTGCCCAGGCAAGCACTTTTGTGGAGGAGAAGGAAAAGGGACTGAACACCAGGATACTGCAGGGAGGCAGGAATCTTTCCGGCGGGCAGAAGCAGAGGCTGACCATAGCCAGAGCATTGGTAGGAAGACCGGAGATTTTGATTTTAGATGACAGTGCATCGGCGCTTGATTTTGCTACGGATGCAAAACTGCGGCAGGCACTTATGGCACAAACAGAAAAAATGACGGTATTTATTGTTTCCCAGCGTGCGGCATCCATTAGACAGGCAGACCGGATACTGGTTTTGGATGATGGAAAGCTGGTAGGAAACGGTACCCATGAAGAGCTTTTAGATAACTGTGAAGTATATAATGAAATATGTATGTCGCAGCTTTCCAAAAAGGAGTTGGGTAGAGCATGAAGAAAAATAAAAACATTTATCTGAGAATTCTGCAGTTGATTAAGCCCTATCGCCTTTTGCTGGCAGGTTCCCTGCTGTTTGCATTGGGTGGCGTTCTTCTGACTCTTTATGCCCCCATACTGATCGGACGGGGCGTCGATATGATTGTGGGCAGGGGAAATGTGGATTTTAAGAGTCTGACAGCTTTGCTGGTGAAATTCGGGGTGGCAGCCCTGTTGACCGCACTTGCCCAGTGGCTGATGAATTTATGTAATAATAAAATCACTTACCGGGTGGTAAAAGATATTCGTACCCAGGCATTTGACCATATCGCAGAATTGCCGCTGAAATATATAGACAGTAATCAGTACGGCGAAGTAATCAGCAAAGTAATCACGGATGTAGACCAGTTTTCGGATGGGCTGCTGCTGGGATTTTCACAGCTGTTTACCAGTGTGATTACAATTCTGGGAACCCTGGTATTTATGCTTGGCATTAACCTGAAAATAACATTGGTGGTGGTAATGATCACTCCGTTGTCCTTTTTTGTAGCAAGATTCATTGCAAAACGAACCTTTTCCATGTTCCGTGAACAATCGGAAGCGAGAGGGGATATGACTTCTCTGGTGGAGGAAATGGTAGGACAACAAAAGACAGTAAAAGCATTCTCCTATGAAAAAAGGGCAGAAAAGCGTTTTGATGTAATTAATGAAAAATTGAAGAAATCCAGTCTTCAGGCGGTTTTTGTATCGTCCATCGTGAATCCGTCCACCAGATTTATCAATGGATTGGTTTATACCGGTGTTGGCATCGCCGGTGCGGTTGCGGCTATTCACGGAGTGATCTCCGTAGGGCAGTTATCCAGTTTCCTAAGCTATGCCAATCAATATACCAGACCATTTAATGAAATTTCCGGTGTGATTACAGAATTCCAGAATGCGATAGCATCTGCGGGCAGGGTGTTTGCTCTGATCGACGAGGAAGCGCAGATACCGGATGCACAAGACGCGGTGGTTTTAGCGGAAGCACAAGTGGATGGCAGAGTATCACTGGAGCAGGTATCATTTTCCTATGATCCCGGTACCACTCTGATTGAAGACCTGAATTTAAAAGTTGCTCAGGGGCAGCGTGTGGCGATCGTAGGACCTACCGGATGCGGAAAGAGTACCATTATCAATCTGCTGATGCGGTTTTATGATGTAGATACCGGTGAAATCAAGGTCAGTGGTTTTCCGGTGAGGCAAATCACAAGAAACAGCCTTCGTTCCAATTACGGTATGGTATTACAGGAAACCTGGCTGAAGTCAGGTACCATTGGGGAAAATATTGCCTATGGAAAACCGGATGCTGTGCCGGAAGATATCATACGGGCGGCAAAGTCGGCACATGCACATGGTTTTATTTCACGTATGCCGCAAGGATATGACACCTTTATCAGCGAAGCCGGGGGAAATCTTTCTCAGGGTCAGAAGCAGCTGCTGTGTATTGCAAGAGTCATGCTTTGTCTGCCGCCGATGCTGATATTGGATGAGGCAACGTCATCCATTGATACACGTACCGAGATTCGGATACAAAAGGCATTTACCCGAATGATGAAAGGGCGTACCAGCTTTATTGTAGCCCACAGACTTTCTACGGTCAAGGAAGTGGATATCATCCTGGTAATGAAGGACGGCCATATTATTGAACAGGGAAAACACGAGGAACTGCTGGCAAAGAAAGGGTTCTATGCCGAATTGTATAACAGTCAGTTTGTGCAGGCAGAAACCTTCGGCACGGAAAATAAACAGATAAGGTAAAAGTGGAAATATTTATGAAAATATTATTGGTGGCGGTTAATGCCAAGTATATACATTCGAATCCGGCAGTATACAGCCTTCGGGCATATGCGAAAGAGTACCGGGAACTAATCGGGATAGCAGAATATACCGGGAATCAGCAAACAGATGAAATTTTAGCGGATATATACCAAAGGCGTCCGGATGTGGCTGCATTTTCCTGTTATATCTGGAATGTTGAGTATATCAAAGAAATCATTCGGAATCTGCGTTTGGTAATGCCTGAGATAAAGATCTGGGTAGGCGGACCGGAAGTGTCTTATAATGCAAGCGAATTTCTGGAGGAAATGAGTGAAGCGGATGGTGTGATGGCAGGGGAAGGAGAGCACACATTTCTGTCTTTGGTGCGCTATTATGCAGAAGCAGCAGGCAGTTTAGAGCAGATACCCGGAATCGTGCGGCAAAAGGAATCCGGCGGCTGGGGTGTGAATCCGGCAGCCAAAATTCCGGATATGGATGATATTCCCTTTATTTATGAAGATCTCTCGGAATTTACCAACCGCATTATTTACTATGAAAGCAGCAGAGGATGCCCATATTCCTGTAGTTACTGCCTGTCTTCCATAGAGAAAAAGGTTCGGTTTCGAAGTCTGTCTCTGGTGGAAAGAGAACTGCAGTATTTATTGGACCGTCAGGTAGTGCAGGTCAAGTTTGTGGACCGTACGTTTAATTGTAATCATGCACATGCCCTGGGCATTTGGCGTTATATTCAGGAACATGACAATGGAGTAACGAATTTTCATTTTGAAATAGCAGGCGATCTTTTGAATGAAGAGGAATTGTCTATACTGAAAAAGATGCGTCCGGGACTGGTGCAGTTAGAGATTGGCGTACAGTCTGTAAATCCAAAAACAATTCTGGAGATTGACAGAGTGATGGATTTGGGAGTATTATCTGAGATAACAGGGCGTATCCTGGAAGGGAAGAACATTCATCTGCATCTGGACTTGATTGCGGGACTGCCCTTTGAGGATTATGAAAGCTTTGTAAATTCTTTTAATGAGGTTTATTATATGAGACCTCATCAGCTGCAGCTGGGTTTTTTGAAACTGCTGAAAGGCTCCAAAATGCACCGCAAAGCGGGAGATTATGGAATCGCAGGCCGTCAGAATCCACCTTATGAGGTTTTATATACAAGCTGGATTTCTTTTGAAGAAATCTTAAAGTTAAAAGGTGTGGAAGAGATGGTGGAGATCTATTTTAACAGTCATCAGTTTACATATACAATGAAAAAGCTGCTGCAGGCTTTTAAAACACCCTTTGCGATGTTTCAAGCGATGTCAGAATATTATGAGAATCAGAAATTAACCGGACAGAATCATTCCAGATTGAAGCGGATCCAGATTCTAAGAAGCTTTGCACTGGAATATGATTTTGTACAGGCAGCTCTTTATGAGGAACTTCTGCTTTTGGATTTGTATCTGAGGGAAAACAGCAAGAGCCGCCCTCATTGGGCAGCGGATCTATCTGTATGGAAAAAGGAAATAGCTGATTTCTATAGGAAGGAAACAGATGAACCGCAGTTTCTTTTGGATTATGACGGTTATAATTACCGGCAGAGAATGCATATGACGCATTTAGAAGTATTTCAGGAGGATGTGCTGGAAATCGGGAGAAAAGACGGTTACGGGGTACTTTTTGATTACAGGAAGCGAAATCCATTGACAGGAAACGCAGCCTATTTCATAATAGATAAGGATGAATGTAATTGATAGAATGGAGAAACGAATGACAAAAAGAACAAAAGCTATCCTGGATTTACTGGACAGCGTATATACAAGGGAATATAAATGTTATTTGAATCATGAGACTCCCTGGCAGCTGCTGATTGCTACTATGCTGAGTGCCCAGTGTACGGATGCCCGAGTAAATATTGTGACAAAAGATTTATTTCAAAAGTATGATGCCGTGGAAAAATTTGCAAATGCAGACTTACAGGAGCTGGAACAGGACATCAAATCCACCGGATTTTATCACAATAAGGCAAAAAACATTATCGCCTGTACCAAAACTTTAGTTGAGAAATATAACGGAGAGGTTCCGGGAACGCTGGAAGAGCTGACTTCCCTTGCGGGGGTGGGACGTAAGACCGCCAATGTGATACGGGGCAATATATTTGATGAGCCAAGTATTGTGGTAGATACTCACGTGAAACGAATTTCCAGAAGACTGGGATTTACGCAAGAAGAGGATCCGGTAAAAATTGAATTTGATTTGATGAAGGTCCTGCCTGAGGATCATTGGATTCTCTATAATATTCAAATTATAACGTTTGGAAGACAGCTCTGTTATGCCAGAAGCCCAAAGTGTGAGGAGTGCTTTCTGACGGACTACTGCCTGGAGTACAGGGAAAAACACAAGGTGACGAGACGAAAGGAAATAAAAACAGGTGAAACGCCATGAAGAGAAGCTATATAGCACTGGACTTGGAAACGACGGGGTTAAACCCAAAGACAGACCGTATTCTGGAAATCGGTGCGGTACGAGTCAGCGATGGGCGGATTGAGGATACATATTCGGTTTTTGTGGACAGCGGAATGTCCATACCGGCATATATTACTGAATTGACCGGAATTGACAATGAAATGGTGAAAGATGGAATCAGTACGGAAGCGGCCATACGGGAATTGACAGACTTTTGCAGCGGTTATGATTTATTAGGTCATAATATTATGTTTGATTTTAGCTTTGTAAAACGAAATGCAGTGAATTGTGGTCTGACGTTTGAAAAAAACGGGATCGATACCCTGAAAATTGCAAAGAAACATTTATCAAATCTTCCCAGCCGGAGACTGGGGGAGTTATGCGGTTATTATAAGATTGTACAGGATAATAAGCACCGTGCCTATGATGATGCGGTGGCGGCCAGCCGGCTGTATGAGTGTCTTGCCAGAGAGTTTGAAGAAACGGATACGGGTATCTTTGAACCGGTTCCTTTGATATGGCAGGTAAAAAAAGAAGCACCAATTACAAAATCACAAAAAGGATACTTGATAGATTTGATAAAATGTCATAAAATAAATATGGGTGTTAGAATAGATACCTTAACGAAGAATGAGGCATCCAGAGAAATTGATAAGATTATATTACAGTATGGCAGGATAAAGAGGTGAATAGGATATGATGAATTTTAATAACAGTAAGACTAAGAGAATTATAGCGGGAATCATTATAGCGATTTTAGTATTGTCGATGGTATTACCGTTAGGATTGAGCTATTTAATGTAAAACGTTTTTAAGGGTGAGGAGTATAAGCATGAAAAGAAAATTTTATGGATTTGCAGCAGTATTGGCGGGTACGTTAGCACTGTCTCTGAGTGCAGGGGGCAGTGTGTTTGCGGCCGCCGATGAGGAAAGAGTGAATAAGGGTGTCTTTGTGGGTGAAGTGGAAATATCGGATATGACAGCTGAGGAAGCAAAGGAAGCGGTGGAGCAGAAGGTTAAAGCCGCGGGAGGCAAGACGATCACCTTAACGGTGGGAGATAAGAAGGCATATTCGACGGCCGGTGAACTGGGTGTATACTGGAAGAATCAGGAAGTTATCGATGAAGCGATTGGTCTTGGAAAGTCAGGAAATATCGTAAAGAGGTATAAGGATAATAAAGATCTGGAAAATGATACGAAGACCTTTGAACTTAAGTACGCTGCTGATAAGGCAGCTATAAAGACCTGTTTGGATAAAGAAAGTGAAAACCTGAACAGTGAAGCACAGGATGGAAGCCTGAAAAGGGAAGAGGGCAGTTTTGTAATCGAGGCAGGTGCAGCAGGCATTGAGGTGAGTTTAGATAAATCTGTCACAGCGCTCCAGGACTATATGGATCAAGTCTGGGATGGAGAAGAGGGAACCGTTGAGTTAGTGTATGAAAAGAAAGAACCCAGAGGTACGCTGGAAGAACTTCAGAAGGTCCAGGATTTGCTTGGATCAGCGACTACCGCTTATGGTTCTACAGCAGGCAGAAACCAGAATGTTGAAGCCGGTGCGGCAAAGCTTGACGGACATTTGATATACCCGGGAGAAACCTTTTCCGTGACGGAGGCGGTGGCGCCTTTCACTGCTGAGAATGGTTATGAAAAGGCGCCTTCTTACGAAAGCGGTAAAGTAGTTGATACGTACGGCGGCGGTATCTGCCAGGTATCTACGACCTTATATAATGCAGTGCTGAAATCGGAACTGGATGTAATAGAAAGACACAATCATACAATGGTGGTAACTTATGTAGATCCATCCAAGGATGCGGCAATTGCCGAAGGATTGATGGATTTTCAGTTTGCGAATAATACGGATGCTCCTATTTACATTGAAGGATGGGGATATGGAGGCGGGCTTACCTTTAATATTTATGGACAGGAGACAAGGTCCGCAGACAGGGTGGTAGAATATATCAGTGAGACAAAAAAAACTACCGAGCCGTCAGGTGTAAAATTGTATGCAAGATCCGATCAAGATGTGAGTTATTTACAGCAGACACAGACTGCCCATACCGGTCTGGAGGCGGTTCTATGGAAGCGCGTCACAGAAAATGGTGAGACAACGACGACTCAGGTGAATTCCAGTACTTATCAGGCATCTCCGGTTTCTTATGATGTGGGAATCAATTCTTCCAATCCGGAAATAGTTGCAGCCATACAGGCAGCAATTGCGGCGAATGATCTGGCGAAAGTCCAGAGCATTATTGCAGGAGGAGTAGGAAATAATCAGAATCAGACAGAATCAGAAAGTGAGAAGGATGAATCTGAATCACAGTCAGAAACAGAGTCCACTGAATATTTCGATCCGCCGGAAGATCTGGAGAATATTCCTGAGGTTCAATAGAGAAGGTAAATAAAAAAAGATGGATTTGATAATGACGAGATGGATTGCTATGGAAGGTGCGATTCTGGCTGCGAAAGCAAAAGAAGAGGAACTGTCCAAAGCTTTTCCGAAACAGATGATAGACGCTGTAAAAGATTTAGAAGAATTTATAGATACCGCACCGGAGATGCAGGCAGTGGCCCTGTCCGGTGCGGAAAATATTTGGGCGCTTGGGGAAGGCGGCATTTTGACGGTTCTCTGGATGGCGGCGGAGCAGATGAAGTCAGGATTGGAAGTGGATCTTCGCAGAATTCCCGTAAAGCAGGAAGTGATAGAGATCTGTGAGTATTTTGATTTGAACCCCTATTATATGCTGTCCGGCGGGTCGCTCCTGATCGCAGCCGCAAACGGACCGGAATTAGTGAGCAGACTGATGCGGGAAAAAACACCTGCAGTTTGGATCGGTCGGACTACAACTGGAAATGACAGAATTATCTTTAACGGGGAACACGTCCGCTATCTGGACCGACCCCAGAAAGAAGAGCTGTATAAAATATTTAAAGAAGGATGGAATAGCTTATGAGAGAGCAAATTTTAACATTTTTGGAAAAAAACAGCAGGATAGATTTAAAGGAACTGGCGATCATATTGGGAACCGATGAGGTGACGATCATCAATGAAATCAGCAAAATGGAGAAAGAAAAGGTTATCTGCGGCTATCACACGCTGATTGACTGGGACAAGACCTCCTCTGATAAGGTAACTGCATTGATCGAAGTCCGCGTAACCCCCCAGAGAGGGCAGGGATTTGATTCCATTGCGGAGCGTATTTACAATTATCCGGAAGTGCGTTCGGTATATTTGATTTCCGGCTCTTATGATCTCATGGTTATTCTGGAAGGAAAGACGCTGAGAGAAGTGTCCGGCTTTGTTTCAGATAAGCTATCTACACTGGATACCGTATTAAGTACCGCCACGCATTTTGTACTGAAAAAATATAAAGAACATGGAACTATTTTTGCTAAGAAAAGCAAAGATGAAAGGATTCTGGTGACACCATGAGAAACTGGATTTCAGATAAAGTGATGAGGTTAGAACCATCTGGGATACGAAAGTTCTTTGATATTGTAAGTGAAATGGAGGACGTCATATCTCTTGGAGTAGGAGAACCGGATTTTGATACGCCGTGGCACATTCGTGAGGAAGGGATCTACAGCCTGGAAAAAGGGCGTACTTTCTATACTTCCAATGCAGGATTGAAAGAATTGCGGGTAGAGATTTGCAAATATCTGCACAGAAGATGCCGGCTGGATTATGATCCTGATTTGGAAACCCTGGTTACCGTGGGAGGAAGCGAAGCAATTGATCTGGCGATGCGGACCATACTGAATCCCGGAGATGAAGTCTTGATTCCGCAGCCCAGTTTCGTGTCTTATCTGCCTTGTGCTGTTCTGGCGGACGGAGTTCCCAAAGTCATCGAACTAAAGGCAGAAAATGAGTTCCGCCTGACAAAGCAGGAACTCCTGGATGCCATTACAGAGAAAACCAGGCTTCTGGTTCTGCCGTACCCAAACAATCCTACCGGAGCAGTTATGACCGGAGAGGAACTGGAGGAGATCGTCGAAGTCATTATAGAAAAGGATCTGTTTGTATTATCTGATGAAATTTATTCGGAGCTGACCTATGAAATGGAACACGTTTCCATTGCCGGCTTTCCGGGGATGAAGGAACGTACCGTTACGATAAACGGATTTTCCAAAGGATTAGCCATGACAGGATGGAGACTGGGTTATGCCTGCGGTCCTGCGGAAGTAATTGCCCAGATGAATAAAGTACATCAGTTTGCTATTATGTGTGCCCCCACCACCAGCCAGTATGCGGCAATAACCGCGCTGCAAAATGGTGATAAGGATGTGGCTATGATGCGGGAGGCTTACAATGGAAGAAGAAGATACCTGATGCATGCATTGGAAGAAATGGGTCTGCCTTGTTTTGAACCATTTGGTGCCTTTTATGTATTTCCCTGTATTCAGGAGTTTGGCATGACTTCGGATGAATTTGCAGAACGTTTGCTGGCAGAAGAAAAGGTAGCGGTAGTGCCGGGTACTGCATTTGGGAAATGCGGGGAAGGATTCTTGCGTATTTCTTATGCCTATTCATTGGAAGATCTGAAACGGGCACTGGAACGACTGGGGAATTTTGTGAAACGGCTGAAAGGTGAAATAAAGTAAATGGCGAAGCTGAATATTGTATTGTTTGAACCGGAAATACCGGAGAATACCGGGAATATAGGAAGGACGTGCGTAGCTGCCGGAACAAGGCTGCATCTGATAGAACCTTTGGGGTTCCGACTTAATGAGAAATCCATAAGGCGTGCGGGGTTGGACTATTGGAAGGATTTAGATGTGACGACTTACATTAATTTTGAAGATTTCCTGGATAGAAATCCAAATGCCGTGATTTATATGGCGACTACTAAGGCGCCCAGGATCTATACGGAAGTTTCTTATGAACCGGATTGTTATATCATGTTTGGCAAAGAAAGTGCGGGAATTCCGGAAGAAATTCTTCTGGAAAACCAAAAGACGGCGGTGAGGATTCCGATGGTGGGGGAGATGCGTTCTTTGAACCTGGCCAATTCTGTGGCGATCGTATTGTATGAAGCGTTGAGGCAGAATGATTTTGAGGATATGCGGAGGGGAGGGGAGTTGAGCAGGTATCGGTGGAAGTAGAAGATATTGGCTGTCGGACGCCGCAGTGGAATGAGAGGTGCTTTTCGCAAACCCGGGCAACGTACCTGACGAACTCCGCTGCTAACTCCGACCAACGACGCTCCGGATAGCCGTCGCGCCGGGTCTTTGTAAGCAGTGGATTTCGCCAGGTACTAAATAGCGCCCTCTAAATGTTTGCGAAAAGCACCTCTCATTCCACAGCGGCTGGTCTTTGACGGTTTGTAAGTCTGCAAAATGAAAAGCATGGCTCATCCGGAAACGATGGCTACGTCGACTGATGACAACGCAGCAGATGGCAAAATAGGGAGTGCAGTTTTGCTAATTATGAGCGGTACAGTACACTAGGTTATGGGAGGGCGTCCCCCTGTAATAGGTCCCTTAGAAAATCTCCAGTTGCAATTCCCAAAAAAACCATATATAATAAAAACAATCTTTTCTGTATCCCTTACAGAAATCCATATACAAATCACAATGCAGCATCCGCATGTATCTATGCAATTTATCACTTAACAATCGTTTAAAACCAGAACATATTTTTTCAAAGCAATATCTCTTTAAGAATCTTTACCCAATGATTCTGTTTTGTTGATACAAAAAGATTGCAGACCCTTTACCCCGGGTCTTGTAACCAGTTATTAATTATGCTATTATTTAAGGAGGAAAACATTTGACGAACAACGAAACTAAACCGAATAATCTTGAAGCCCAAAAGGATATTGTATTCTGAAAGCTGAGCATAAGAAGCTCCATAAATGGGCAAGATTATTTAGTACGAACAGCGAGGAGGAGCGTATGGTAATTGAAAAAGACCCCTACATAGAAGAGGCGTTGAAAGAATTAGAGCGAATAAGCAATGACCCTGCCAGGCGCCAGGAGTATCAAGACAGGGAAGATGCGCTGCGGGATTATCGGTCCCTGAAAGAGTCAGCAAGACGTCAAGGCCTGCGTCAAGGCTTGAGTCAAGGTCTGAGTCAAGGTCTGGCTGAAGGGGAAGCGAAAGGAAAAGCTGAAATGATAGAAGTTATCATTAAAAAAATTGACAAAAAGAAAACCGTTGAGGAAATAGCAGATATGTTGGAACAAGACGCCGGATATATCCGGGCAATAGCCAACTTAAAGAAAGCACATCCCGAATACTCTGCACTGGAGATGGCCAAAGAACTTGCCGCAAATAGTTAAGACCACAACGTTGAAGATAATCGCCAAAAAAGTCTGGCTGTAAGGCCAGATACATGGGTACATGGGTTATTGCTCCATAACTGATTAATTTAGTTATGGAGCAATGGCTTTTTCAATAATCGCATCAAACATCCTGTCACAGCCTTCCGAATCCAGGGCGTTAAAAATTGGGATGTGACTGGCCGCAAACTTTTTCTCGATAGTTTCAGATACCGTTTCCCGATATACGCTATTGGTGACAACATGGGAGTGATCTTCAGATTCGATGATGTCAATAATCAGATTAGACATATGAAATACATCTACCGGCGTATCGAATCTATGCTTACATAGCGTTGAAATTATTTCCAAAGTTTCTATGGAATCGAAGGAATAAAACGTACACATCACAAGAACGTCAGGTGTGACGGCTTTGAAGACCTGGTGTTGCAATATTCCGGCTCCGTGCGAGAACTGTTCACTGAGATCCTGTACTGCACCAGGCAAGGTTATTAGAACCAAATCCGGTTGTTCATTTTTGGTTATCTGTGAAATCCAGCGGTTAAAATGGATCACCTTGTCGCCGGCATCTACGTCTTTCCGAAACATAAATCCGGGGAAAGAATGAAATCCGAACAGTTCGCAGCCAACCCGCGATCCGATCTGGGTTATACGGTAACCATTCTTCAGAAAGCGTTCCCGCAGTGCAAGGGAAACCTCAAACTTATCAGTATTTTCCCACAACCCTGCAACGATGACCACTGGGACATTCAACAAATGCAAAGAAAGATGTTTTTTTGGAGGCTTTGCCAGACCATAAGCTTTGGGCGGCTTATTATCAGAGAGGTTTTCGAAGATACAGGGCGGATTGGCCTGTAGACAGGTGTATTCAAGTCTTTTTCGGTTTACATTGGTGAGCCGGGCGGCGCAGATGATGTGTTTCAAACACGGAACCAGGTTGACTATTTGATTTACCAATCGGCTTTCCATGGTTTCCGTCACTTCAAAGGGAGGAATGAATAGACTGTCAAATTCCTCAGCCACCTCACCAAAAGATTTCAGGATGGGTAGTGTGGTTCTTTTGCTGCCCAAAACCTCTTTCCTCCCGGACAGCCCCCAGTCACTCGGCGAAACTAGCGCAGTAATTTCATAAGCTGGATCCAACAGACCGGCATACCGCAATATGGGTTCACATTTGTGCCCATAGGGGAAAATGAGCATGCGCATAGTGTATTATACCTCCTAATTTCACGGCGTCATAGATGACGCCGAATTCTCTCATATAAAGGTAATTTATGAATTGATCCTCCACCCGGGCACATACGGCGTCACACTGGGGGCGCCGTAGACCGGTGGACAGTTCACCGCAATTACCGGATTAGGCATTACGGTTTTCTCTTTTGTATGCAATATTTATTGATTATGCATATATCCAGTAGGGGTCAACCCAACGATTTCTTGTCTCATTCCATCTGCGATATTGTAATCTCCCATAATATACTCTATATACTATGATGATAGAATCAACTGAAAAAGTTGATACTTCACCACTTTGCTTTATAAAACTATTACTATTTACGTCTTCATAAGCATATGTATCCATACTGAATAACGATAAAGTAAATATCATACAAATTAATATAATAAATTTTTTCTTCATCTTATTGATTCTCCTTTCTTATCTCCAGTCCTTTTGATTCCATCATTAAGACAGTTTCTTTAGTAATTTTTAAAGTATCTCCATTTGAATTAACTAATACATATGTACCATCTGCACGTTCTATGATATAGGAATTATCTGGTGTGATTTCTATATCATAGACTTCAGGATTAGTCACTATTTCCTCAATTGGTGGTGAATAACTTGGCTGAATAACAAACGAATAGGAAAATACCAGCATAATTGCAAAAATACCAAACCATGCTGTTGTAAATACCTTGTTATGTCTTCGCAGGGTATGTGTTTTAGAAATCATTCGAAAACGTTCTACCATTTCCAAATCATTGGAACCTTTAGCCAATGCCACTGTTCCATGCAGAGCCTCCGGTAATTTCTTTTCCTCTATTCTTTTCAAACTGGACACAATCGTAGTTAAATAATCAGCCTTACTGCGATTAGACATATCTTCGGTCGCATATAAATCGCATTTTATTTCCAGTGTCTGCTCCAAATCTTTTCTAAGCAGATATACAATCGGATTCCACCAAAATATATAGCAAAACATATGTACAAGCATTTTAATAATTAAGTCTCTGTTGAGGAAATGCGTATATTCGTGAAGAAGGATATAATATAATTCCATATCCGTATAATCTTCATCCGGCAGAATAATTCTCTTTTTGAAAATACCTATCCCCATGGGAATTCCTACTCTATTACTGCAAAAGATTTCCACCTGAAGCTGCCTTTTATTATTATTCCAAATCTTATGAAGCAGGGTCTGACACTGGTTATCTTCTCGTTTATTATAGGTATCAATCTCTTTTATAACACAATTATACTGATGCCAGAATCTAATTATTAATATAAACGTAACAACCATCCAGACAATGCCCGAAATTTCGAGAATAGACACGCTGATTACTCCCAGATTGATTTTTTGAAAATAAATAATATCATAAAATGCAGTAAAAAAGCCTTTAAAGCCTAAGCCCCTGGTGAATTTAAAATCAATAGGAAATAACATTCGCACAGTGCAAAATAGATATAAGAGTACTAAACTTGCAATTCCAAAGCCTTTATCAAAAAAATGCTTCTTTCGACCCAAAAAGATAAAAATAATTAATATGTTACTCCATAAAATCGACAACAAAAAAGAATAAAAGGTAATTTGCATACTATTGCTCCTTTTTCTCCTTTTCTTTTAGCTCGGCAATGATTTTTTCCAGTTCTTCAATAAGCTCCTCATCACTAGCCGTTTCCTTAGCCATTGCCACTGCAACCTTTGAAATAGAACTGCTCTCAAGTCCGGTAGACATGGCAAGTTTTGCTGCATATTCTTCTTTTGTTACAACAGGGATAAACTGTCTCGCATACTGCGTTGCATACTGAATAGTGCCACAGATTCTTATCAATCCCTTTTTCATTACGGATCGGAGCATCACATGAATGTAGTTTCCGTTCCAAGAACAATTATCAGCAATCTTTAATATGTCCACGCTTGTCAAGGGTTTGGCCTGCGTCCAAAAGATTTCCATTAAATCCTTTTCACTATTAGTTAAATGCTCCAAATTTTTCGACATTTATAATCACCTCCTTTTGACGTTGCTAATTAAATCAATTAACAGTTATAATATATTAATCTATATTAATTTCGTTGATTTGTCAATCATTATTTACAAAATTTTACATTTATTGTTACTATTCACGGCCAACTTGATGGCTGCTGGCTCACAGCGGCTGTTTATTTCCACGAGCAATGAGTCAGGCACAGGAATTATCAATCTGACATAACCGTTTTCGATTTCTGCAGAGAAAATGTAAATTCGGTTCCAACACCCTCCGTGCTGACCACATTAATATTCTCCCCATGAGACTGAATGATTTCTTTCGTAATAGCAAGCCCCAACCCGGTTCCCTTTTTATCTCTGCCTCTGGACGGATCCGTTTTATAGAAACGTTCCCAAATTTTTTTAATACTTTCTTTGGGTATCCCCTCGCCGGTATCTTTAACAGAGACAAAAACTTTCTCATGTTTTTCCAATGTTTCTATAAATATGGCAGAGTTCGTACGACTGAATTTAATGGCATTGTCTATAAGGTTGTAGAGCACCTGCTGGATTTTACTCATGTCAGCCTTGACATAAAGTGCCCTGGAATCAAAAATCAATTTAATGCCAATCTGCTTTTTCTGGCAGAGTCCTTCAAATGAGGCGGCCATATTTTTTATCACTGCATTAATATCAAAATCGGTAATTTCCAGCAGCGTACCTTTGTCATCATAGTTATTTAAAGTCAGCAGTCCCTGGGTCAGCTTGTTTAAACGTTCCGTTTCCGAGAGTACGATATTTAAGTATTTATCCTGCATTTCCACCGGAATAGTCCCGTCAAGGATCGCTTCCACATAACCTTTGATAGAGGTCAGGGGAGAACGGAAATCGTGGGAAATGTTGGATATAAATTTCCGCTGGTACTCGCCGGATTTGTTGATTTCATTTGCCATATAGTTCATGGATGCGGCCAGATAGCCAATTTCATCGTTTGTTTCTACAGGCAGAGTATAATTCAGGTTGCCGGCGGCATATTCATTGGCGGCGTAGATGATCTTCTGGAGAGGAAAGTATACGATGGTAGTAAATGTCAGCAGGATGATCAATGAAAGCAGAAAAATAATAATCAAGGTAATATAGGAAATATTTAAAATAGAATTTTTCTCGGCTTCCAGACTGATCAGGTCATAATGAACTGCTATGTAGCCTTTGGTATTATAGTTGGATGTGATAGGAGCAACCACACTTAAAAAATCAGAAGAAAAATAGTCAAAAAATGTCCCGCGCTGATAATAACTGCCCACCAACTGGGAAGGATCGAACCCATTTAAGGTGGTCAATGGTTCTGTGGTATAATCCAGTGAGGTATTTAATAACACTTCACCCTGGGTATTCATCAGCCAGATTTCCGTATCCTGATAAGATGCAAGTGATAATAAGTTTGTATAAATATCCGACAGGGAGGTATCCTGAGAATACGACTGGGCGAGCCGCCCGGCAGCAATCACAGTTGCCTCCTTGTACATGGACTCGGTTTTCTTTTTTATCAAATGATTTTCCAGAAGAGAAGAGGTTACTGCGCTGATGGAAATAAAGCTCAAACTGCCAAAGAAAAGATAGGCAATGATGAACTTTAGATATAGGGTCCTTCTCATTAATATTTCACCTCAAATTTGTACCCAATGCCCCAGACCGTGGAAAGTGCCCAGGATTGGTGGTCTTTTATTTTTTCCCGAAGACGTTTGATATGTACGTCTACCGTTCTGGTATCGCCGATATACTCATATCCCCAAATATGATCCAGCAGCTGCTCTCTGGTAAATACCTGATTGGGAGAGGCGGCAAGGAAATAGAGCAGTTCCAGTTCCTTTGGCGGCATATCTACAGTTTCTCCCTGATAAACGACGGAGTAATTGGTTTGATTTACAATAAGATCCGGATATTCCACTACTTTTCCGGTCTGTGTTTCGGATGCGTGCTTCTCCGGTTGAAAACGGCGAAGGACTGCCTTTACCCGGGCAACCAGTTCTTTGGAATCAAATGGTTTGATGATATAATCATCCGCTCCAAGCTCCAGCCCCAATACTTTGTCAAAAATTTCTCCCTTTGCGGAAAGCATAATGATCGGGACGGAAGAACGCTGTCTTAGTTCACGGCAGACCTGATATCCGTCCATACCCGGAAGCATCAGATCCAGCAAGATCAGATTAGGGGCAAAGATGTCAAATTCCCGCAGTACGGACTCCCCGTCATTTACAATTCGGGTATCAAAACACTCTTTGGTGAGATAGAGTGAAATTAATTCTGCTATATTATTGTCGTCATCAACAATCATGATTCGTTGTCTTGAAACCATAACAAACCTCCTGTTAAACTTTATTTTCTAAACTCTACAATGGTTACTCCGGCATCTCCTTCGCCAAATTCGCCAAGGCGGTACTGCTCCACAAATTTCAGACGTTTTAAATAATTGTGGATACCTTTGCGCAGTGCACCCGTTCCTTTTCCGTGTACAATGCGTACAGAGGGCATATGGGCAAGATAGGCGTCATCCAGATATTTATCTAATTCTGCAATTGCTTCATCTACGGTTTTACCCAGCAGATTGATTTCCATGCCAACAGAAGCAGATTTGGCCATTTTGATCTTGCCGGCGCCGGTTTTGTGTATACCGGGACCGGTGATGACCGGCTCGTCCACCCGTTCCAGGTCGGATATATTTACCTGTGAGCGCAGGATCCCCATCTGTACAAACAAATCTCCCCTGGCATTTGGAAGGGTGCTTACGGTTCCTTTGAGATTCAGGCTTAGAACTTTTACCATGTCACCAACGGATAAATCCTGAGGTTTTATCTTTGAGGTTCCGGGTCGGGCTTTGTTGTTATTTTTTAACTGCAGATTTTTTTCTACGGTCGTCATTTTTTCGCGGAGACGGCTGCGCTCCTGTTCCATTTCCCGGGAAGAAATTCCGGCTTTTCCGTATTTATTGAAATTCTTGATGGTATTGTCGGCATATTCTTTTGCTTCCCGTAAAATGGTATGGGCCTCTTCATTGGCCTTTCGCAGAGCCGCTTCTCTGCCTGAGTCCAGCTTTTCCTGCTTTTTTTGCAGACTTTCCTTTAATTTGTGTATTTCTTCTTTATACTGTTTGAGTTCTTCCTGCTCCTGCTCAATGCTTTTGCGGCTCTTTTCCAGATTACTGATCAAGTCTTCAAAACTTTCATCCTGCTCGGTCAGATGAGTTTTTGCTTCCCGGATAATATCCTGAGGAAGACCGAGTTTTCCGGATATGGCAAAGGCATTGCTTTTGCCGGGGATTCCGATCAGGAGCCGGTAGGTAGGACGCAGTGTTGCTACGTCAAACTCGCAGCAGCCATTTTCCACACCGGGAGTAGAAAGTGCAAAGACTTTCAATTCGCTGTAATGTGTGGTTGCCATGGTGCGTATGCCTTTACGATACAAATCGGACAAAATGGCGATGGCCAGTGCAGCCCCCTCTGTGGGATCCGTACCTGCCCCAAGTTCATCAAAGAGTACCAGCGACTTTTCCGTGGCATGTGTTAAAATAGAGACGATATTGGTCATATGGGAAGAGAAGGTACTGAGACTTTGTTCTATACTCTGCTCATCCCCGATATCGGCAAATACATCCTCAAAGACCGACAATTCGGAACGGTCAAAGGCTGGAATATGCAGTCCGGCCTGTCCCATCAGTGTAAAAAGTCCTACAGTTTTTAAGGAGACCGTTTTGCCGCCGGTGTTTGGACCGGTAATAATCAGGAGGTGAAAATCCTTGCCCAGCTGAATGTCGATGGGGACCACCTTTTTCTTATCAAGCAGGGGGTGCCGTCCCTTCTTAATATGAATCCGGCCTTCTACATTGAATACAGGTTCGCTGCCATTGTAAGATTTGGACAGCTGTGCCCTGGCAAATATTACATCCAGCCTGATCATCAGGGATAGATTTTCGGCAAGGGCATCAATCTCCTGTGCAGCGGCAGCACTCAGGTTGGAAAGGATGACTTCGATTTCCCGTGCTTCTTTTATCTCCAGTTCACGCAGGTGGTTATTTAGCTGTACAACTGCCATGGGCTCTACAAAGATGGTAGAACCGGTGGAGGATTGATCGTGTATCATACCGGCTACCTGTCCCCGGTATTCTGATTTTACCGGAATACAGTATCGACCGTTTCGCATGGTAATGACGGAATCCTGCAGGTAAGTTCGTGAAGAGCCGCCAAGCATGGAAGAGAGCTGTGCATGTATTTTATCATTGGTCTGCTTCATGGAACGGCGTATTTGGCGAAGTGCGGGACTTGCGTCATCGCTGATCGCTTCTGTAATGTCCGCTTTTTTGGGAGATCCGAGATACCCGGAGGGTGCTGCCTCTTCGGAGATAATGCAGCGCCGTATCTCCAGAGAAAGCGGGGTAAGAGGCTGCAGGGCCTCAAACATCTCATCTAAGGAGTCCGTCATACCGTCGTCCGTTTCGCCCCTGGAATATGCTTTCACACGTTTGCATGCCTCCAGAAGTCGGCAAATGCAAAGCAGTTCATCAATGCTCAGAATAGATCCTATTTCCAGCCGCTTTAAAGCTCCCCGTATATCGCCGGTACCGGAGAATGACACGCTTCCTTTTTGATAAATGCGTGAAAGGGCATCGCTGGTTTCCTGCTGGGCGGCCTGAATTTCCTTCAGATCACACGAAGGGACCAGATTGCGGCATATGTCCTTTGCGAGAGACGAACCGGCAAATCCGGTAAGCAGTTCTATAATTTTGTGATATTCTAATGTTTTCAATACTTTTTGATTCATACTGCCACCTTGAAGATTTATTCCCGCGAGCAATGAGCCAGGTGCAGCTTGCTGCGGGGTATTTGACTTATTATGCTCTATTGTAACCTATTCCACGATAAATGGGAACATAAAAGTGAAAATTCTAATGTTAACAGATATTCATTCATAAATTGTTCATATATATATGCTAAAATACCGGAGAAATCATTATGGGAGGCAGAGAGGAGACTGTTTCTATGCTGGATGATCGGGAGAATAAGAAATTTAACTTTATTGACGAGCAAATCAAGAAGAAACCTTTTTATAAAAAGAAGTGGTTTATTCAAGGTCTGGCAGGAATCGGACTGGCAATTGTGTTCGGATCCGTGGCAGGTATATCTTTTGCCGTGGTAAAATCGTGGGCTGATACACAGTTCGGACAACCTAAGGAACCGGAGCAGATTGTAATTGTTCAGGATGATACAGAGACAGAATCCCAAAAGCAGACAGAAACCCAAACAGAAACGCAGCCGGAGACGCAATCGGAATCTCAGACAGAAGAGATGGAAACGGAGGAAATAGAGACGGAGGAGGAAAACAAGCTGGATATTTCTGACTATATGAGTCTATATGAACAGATGTATGAGGTTGCCAGTGATACTGCGGATTCTGTCGTGACGGTTACGGGTGTTTCCAGTAATGTGGATTGGTTTAATAAAGTCATTGAAAATAATGTCCAGGTTTCCGGGCTGATTATTGCCGATAATCGGACACATTTATTTATCCTGACTGAAAACAGGGCGATCGAGGGTGCACAGAGCATCAAAGTTACCTTTCATGACGGCTGCATAGCAGATGCCACTTTGCAAAAAGTTGATATCGTTACGAAACTGGCAGTGATAAAATTACCGCTTAGCAGCCTTGACGAAGAAACATTAGATAACTTTACCATAGCGGAACTGGGCAACAGCAAAACAATCGGGCAGGGAGCACCGGTGATTTCCATTGGAAATTCGCTGGGATACAGTAGTAATGTGGCGTTTGGCATGGTTACGTCCGTGACGGCTAAATCTTTGGTAGATTCAGAGTATAATATCATTACGACGGATATTATCGGAAATATGCTGGGCAGTGGCATACTGACGAATCTGGATGGGGAAATCGTGGGTATCATTGCCCAGGATTACGGAGAAAATGATGGGTCTACGGTGAGTGCTCTGGCTATTTCCGACTTAAAATATTTGATAGGAATGCTGTCAAACAGTAAAGAAATCACCTATTTGGGAATTGTCGGAACCGTGATTACGGATACGATTGCCAGTAAACTGGATATGCCAACAGGCATCAGTGTGCGCAGTGTGGAACTGGAGTCGCCGGCTATGCGGGCCAATATCATGGTGGATGACGTTTTGGTAGCTATGGACGGACAGGAGATTTTAACTATAAAGGACTATGTAAAGGTGCTGCGCAGCCACAAAGCGGAAGATTTGATAGTGGTTAAAGTGAAACGAAGAGGAGTGGATGGGCGCTATGTCGATATGGAAATCAATGTGGCCCTGGATAAATATTAGCGGTTAAATATTACTTAAGGAAGGTTAGGAATTAAAATGAAATTCATTGATACACTGCGTGAAGGTGAACGTGTTGGAGATATTTATCTTTGCAAATCTTATCAGTCAGCGGTAACAAAAAACGGTAAATCTTACGGGAACGTAATCCTGCAGGATAAAACAGGAACGATAGACGCAAAAATATGGGAGCCGGGTTCTCAGGGAATTGAAGAATTTGAAGCGATGGACTACATAGATGTAGTTGGCGACGTGACCTGTTTTCAGGGTACGCTGCAATTGAGTATAAAACGTGTACGTAAGGTTCGTGAGGGTGATTATGATCCGAAGGATTATCTTCCGGTCAGTGAAAGGGATATAGATGAGATGTATCAGGAGCTGTTGGGTTACGTAGGACAGATCAAGAATCCCTACTACAAACAACTGACCGATGCATATTTTGTAAAGAATGAAGCATTTATTAAGGCGTTTAAGTTCCATTCGGCGGCCAAAAGCGTGCATCATGGCTTTGTGGGAGGATTGTTGGAGCACACCCTGAACGTAGTGAAAATGTGTGACTTCTATACAACCCAATATGGAATATTGAATAAGGATCTGCTCTTTACAGCGGCATTGTTTCATGACGTAGGAAAGATCAAGGAAATCTCCACGTTTCCGGAAAACGATTACACTGATGACGGACAGCTGCTTGGACATATTATGATAGGCGTGGAGCTTGTGGGTGCAAGTATCCGGCGTATCCCCGATTTTCCGAAAAAGCAGGCCAGTGAATTGAAACATTGCATATTGGCCCACCATGGAGAACTGGAATATGGTTCACCCAAGAAGCCGGCATTGGTGGAAGCTTTGGCATTGAACTTTGCGGATAATACGGATGCCAAACTGCAGACCTTTAAAGAAGCAGCAAAAAGCGCAGGAGATAATACAGACTGGCTGGGCTATAACCGGCTTTTTGAGTCTAACATCAGGAAGACGAGTGTATGAAAAAAGATGATATTGTAAAAGTTAAAATAGAAGATATGGGAACAGACGGAGCCGGCATCGGAAAGATGGACGGCTTTGCGCTGTTTATAAAGGATGCAATAATCGGAGATCTGGTAGAAGCCAAGGTTATGAAAATGAAGAAAAACTATGGGTATGCCAGACTGATGAAAGTACTTGAACCGTCGCCGGACCGGGTGGAAGCAGTCTGCCCGGCAGCCCGGCAGTGCGGCGGATGCCAGCTTCAGGTGATGGATTACCAGGCACAGCTGCGTTATAAGGAAAATAAGGTGCGTAATAATTTGAAGCGCATCGGTGGTTTTCCGGATGTTGAATTGGAACCGATCGTCGGCATGGAGGTACCGCTTTATTATCGCAATAAGGCGCAGTTTCCGATTGGTAAAGACAAGAATGGCAGGATCATTGCCGGATTCTATGCGGGAAGGACCCATAGCATTATTGCCAACAGGAAGTGTTTTCTGGGTGCCCGGGTCAATGAGCCGATATTGGACAGAGTGATTGCATATATGGAATCGGAGCATGTGGAACCTTATGATGAGATGACCGGCCGTGGGCTGGTGCGTCATGTGTTGATACGGTATGGCTTTACAACACATGAAATCATGGTTTGCCTGGTGGTGAATGGCCGGAAGCTGCCGGGAGTGGAGAGACTGGTGAAAAGTCTGACTGAGATGGAAGGGATGACCAGCATTACGTTGAACGTGAATCAGGAAAGAACGAATGTGATACTTGGTAAGGAAATTGTTTCTTTATGGGGGAAGGATTATATTGAGGATTATATCGGGAAGATAAAGTATCAGATATCACCCTTGTCTTTTTATCAGGTAAATCCGGTTCAGACAGAGAAATTGTATGGAAAGGCCCTGGAGTATGCGGGTCTGACCGGCGCTGAAATTGTTTGGGATTTGTATTGCGGAATTGGGACGATATCATTGTTTCTGGCACAGAAGGCAAAGTGGGTCTATGGGGTGGAAATCGTACCGGATGCCATCCGGGATGCGAGGAATAATGCGAAGATAAATGGTATCCGGAATGTGGAGTTCTTTGTGGGGAAGGCAGAGGAAGTATTGCCGGAAAAGGCTGCAGAAGACGGTATCAGGGCGGACGTGATCGTGGTAGATCCGCCAAGGAAAGGGTGCGAAGAGAGCCTGCTGAAGACGATAGTGGAGATGGGGGCAGGGACAGTCGTGTATGTGAGCTGCGACAGTGCTACGTTGGCGAGGGATTTGAGGTATTTGTGTGATAGAGGGTATGAATTGGTGAGGGGGCAGGTTGTGGATCAGTTTGGGATGACGGTACATGTTGAAAGCATTGTACTCTTGTCCCACAAGTCGCCGGATAGCCATATTAATATAAAGGTTGAATTCGGAGAGGGTGAAGGAAAAGTATCGCTGGACGAAATTGCTGAAAGTGCAGAGAAATATAAGCTTGCACCGAGAGTTACGTAAAAATGATACAGGAGTATATAAGGGAAAAGTACGGATTTGGAGTACATACCGCATACATCGCAGAGGTAAAGAGAGATTTAGGCTTGTCGATGCATGATGCGCCAAATGCGGTAGAGGAATTGAAACAGCTGAGGAGGTATCCAACAGCGGAGAAAATAGAAGCGATAAAAGATGCGTTTTAGTATTTTGGAATTGCCCTAACTGACAGGTTACAGAAGAAAAGGAAAAAGCAATAAAAGAAGCGTTAAGGCATTTTCAAATGATGTAATTTACTAAAACAGAATTAGAAAAGGAGGAAGAGAATGATGATAATAGCACCTATTAGTGCCATTCCAGCTTGGGAAGGATTTGAGTACCAACGGCATATAGCCTTATACATTGCTTTAAAACACATATGGAATGAAATTGAATTGGATAATGAGGAAGAAATCAATTTATATAAATTAGGAGTCGAGGGGGAAGAGGATTTTTCGATTATTAAAGGTAAAAATTACATTAGTTTACATCAAGTAAAGGCGGGTGCCGTAAATATAGATGATAACGATAAAGCATGCTTTATATTATCTGCTATGCAGTATGAGGCTGAAAAAGCATATTTTCATATTATCCCAGAAGCTACTATTTCTTTTGATTTTGTTGAGAAAACTGCAAAGAGAATTGAATATCTTATGTCTGAATTAAAAAAAGAGGTTAAAACAAAGAAAGAATTTAGTGATGAGATAGCAAGATTAGAAACTTTACATGGGAGAGAAATAAAAAAAGGCGATGCTTTGTATAAAAAAACAGAAGAAAAATATATCGTAACTAGTAATATTATATCTAATACAAATAAGGGTTCTGTGTATAAAATATTAGATTTTGTTTGTGTTGATAATAAAGAAAAAAACAATGTCATCAAAGTAATTCCCGAAGTGGTGTCAGAATTATCTTCATACAGAGATAAATTGAATGATAAATGTGATTCAGACATGTGGGAGGTGTTTAGTGAAAGATTTAAAACACCCACAAACGTCATACAAAATTCGTGCAAATTTATTGAGAAGATATTGAGAAAAGCAAATCCTGAGGGGAGCATATTCTATGATGAAACATATTATCAATTCATTTATGATAAATTAGTTATGCTTTCAAAAGAAGTCATAAGCGCTCATAATACAAGCAGTAAAAAGAATTTATGTAAAGTGGAATTTTCCGAATTACTTAATCTGATAGTAAAAAATCACAAAGCTGAAAGTAATACCACGGAATATCAGTATTATGAGTTGCTTCAACTGATAAAAGATGTATATAATAAATATCCTAATAGCGCCCGAACTGATTGTGTGTATAGTGACTGTGTGAGTTGCACATCTATTGACGAATGTAATTTATATCAGCAGATGATTGAGATTTGCAATAAAAGCTATAAAGACAAGAAGGATTTTATATATAAACTACTCCTGAGAACACCAAAGAACAATTTACCGAGAGATAATGTGATTAATAATTTATTTATTACATTATTGAAGAGAATAGATTGTTTGAAGTATTATGATTCGAACGTGATTTTAGCTGAAAAAAATGAAAAAATTTATCGACTTACATTGGATGAAAATGAGTATATTGAGGATTTTGAGAACCAATTGCAAAAGGAATTAAGCATACACCATGCGGATAAATTTCTTATTTATGAAAGCGATGTATTGATTACAGATAGATTAAATAAGCCTGACTATAGATACAATCAAAATAACTTTAATGTTATGGGTTCGAATGAATTAAATGAAATTGTAGATATAACTTCGGATTCTATTGAACGTCAAAAAATTAATTACAACAAATCAAAAGTCATGAGATTAATAAGTAAAGATTTAGCAGAGGGGGAGCTGATAGGTAATGAATGATTTAATTGACAGAATCTTTAATTCATACAAGTATAGTAGAGTAACAGATGTTGGCAGATCATATATAGCATTCTATAAGCATGAACTTACAGAAATTGCGAACTATTTCATTATTAACACCATAGACTGTAGGGAATTTGAAAACAATGAAGAACAAGTAATAAGCGCATTGGAACAACTTGAAAAAGAATATTCTAAAAGTTCTGATACCGATAACATTTCATTGAAACAACAAATAATTGCGTCTTTTAATAATGCAAAAGAAGCTAGCCAAATAGACAAGAATACATCTGCAATTTACCTGTTATTATTTGAAAATATAGAAAATCTGAATAACTATAGAAATGCAGTGTATTCAATAGAAGAATCGCCCAACTATTTCAAAAGATATGTTTTGCCTTATACACAAAAACAAATGGAGCAATTGGATGTTTCGCTATCTCAGTTTCGTGACAGATCATTAATTGATGCATTATGTCAAATTGTAGATAATGAAGATAGTTATTTTGAATTAGTTGAAGGCAAAGAATTAGATAGTACTTATGGTCTGGTAATTCGCATGTTTTCTAAGCTTCCATTTTTGCAGTATAAATTTAAGACTGAATTAGCACCTGAACCCATAGAAAAACAAGTTGAGCGTAATTTAAAAGAAGAGCTAATCAATTACCATAGAATTTTGAATAGTAATGAAACAAGTATTGAGGAGATACTTCTATTAGAAGATGATTTTGTAATTAATGACGATGATCTGGATAAAGAAATCAAGAAAATATTGAAAGGGGTGAAACAGTGAGTTATAAAATTGAGAATCTAAAAG
>Ga0153924_1000157_pt1 | contig 45850 bp, 42 predicted proteins | sample TSNJ008MetaG_FD_104709 | JGI IMG/M metagenome (GOLD analysis project Ga0153924, IMG submission 104709) | Attine ant fungus gardens microbial communities from New Jersey, USA - TSNJ008 MetaG | ecosystem: Host-associated > Fungi > Mycelium > Unclassified | place: USA: New Jersey, Wharton State...
GCACCTCCGTACTACTAGTTATATAACTAGTTTATCATTTTAAAGAAAAATGTCAAGACCACAATGGAATGACATTTTTTAATATTATTATGGGTGTTAACTAGTAAAAGGCTAAAGTCGAGACAGGTCACAGTTTATAAACTGTGACCTGTTTTTTTCGCTTTTAGTAGCTCGATCAAGATAAATTTATCTGTATTATGGCATATAATAGTATGTTTTTTGCAATAAAAATGAACAAACAATGAACAAAATAAAAAAAAGATAATAACACTGGTATTTACATAAGCTTTGTAATATAATATAATATTGTTTAGAGTGCGCAAAATCAAGGAGGATTTTAATTAATGAGTGTACAGATCGAGAAGTTAGAAAAAAGCATGGCAAAGCTAACAATAGATGTTCCAGCCATAGAATTTGAAAAAGCTATTACACAGGCTTACAATAAAAGTAAAGGGCAGATTTCCCTTCCAGGATTTAGAAAAGGTAAAGTGCCCCAAGTGATGCTTGAAAAGATATATGGTGCCGAGATGTTTTATGAAGATGCGGCTAATAGTATTATGCCTAAGGCTTATGAAGAGTCAGCGCTTCAAAGTGAATTGAATATTGTTTCTATGCCAAAGATCGATGTTACCCAGATGGAAAAAGGTAAGGACTTTATTTTCACAGCCGAAGTTGCTGTGAAGCCTGAGGTTGTGTTAGGCCAGTATAAAGAGATTGAGGTTGAGAAAGCTGTGATCAGCGTTACGGATGAAGAGATAGACGCTGAGATTAAGCAAGCACAAGAGAAAAATGTGAGAGAAGTAATTGTTGACCGAAGTGCGGAATCTGGGAATACAGTTGTTATTGACTACGAAGGAACCATTGATGGCGTTCTCTTCGAAGGCGGGGCGGCGGTGGATCATTCACTTGTTCTTGGTTCAAATTCATTTATACCTGGATTTGAAGAACAGTTAATTGGAGCCAAGGCAGAGGATGATGTTTTGGTCAACGTGACATTCCCAGAAGAATACCAAGCGCAGGAGCTTGCCGGCAAGGAAGCAGTATTCAAGTGTAAGGTTCATGAAGTAAAGATAAAGGAATATCCGGAAATTGACGATGAGTTTGCTCAGGATGTTTCTGAATTTGATACATTAGCTGAATATAAAGAAAGCATTAAACAGGAATTAATGACTAAGAAAGAAGCTGAAGCTAAGAATGAAATGCAGCAGCAAGTGATGGATGCTATTATTTTGAATACCGAGATGGAGATCCCGGATCCTATGGTGGATACCCAGGCAGAGCAGATGGTTGATGATTATGCACAGAGATTGAGCTATCAGGGGCTTGAGATGGAACAGTACTATCAGTTTACCGGAATGAATGAAGAAAGCTTCAAAGAGCAGCTTAAACCACAGGCACTTAAGAATATTCAGAGTAGACTAGTTCTTGAGGCCATAGTTGCGGCAGAGGGAATTGTGGCAACCGATGAAGAGCTTAATGATGAGATTGCTAAGATGGCGGAATCCTATAAGCTTGAAGTTGACAAGATGGAAGAATATATAAGTGACGAAGAAAGAGACAATATACAAAATGAAATAGCTGCTCAGAAAGCATTAAAGTTAGTGACTGATTCAGCTGCGGAAAAAGAATAATTTTTATTAAGATTGGAGGAAACAGCATGAGTTTAGTGCCTTATGTCGTAGAGCAAACAAGCAGGGGAGAAAGATCTTACGATATCTTTTCCAGACTGCTAAAAGATCGTATTATTTTTCTGGGAGAAGAAGTTACAGATACAACTGCAAGCTTAATTGTATCGCAGATGCTATTTTTAGAATCTGAGGATCCCGGCAAGGATATCAGCCTTTATATCAATAGTCCTGGTGGATCTGTTTCAGCAGGATTGGCTATTTATGATACAATGAATTATATCAAATCTGATGTATCCACTATATGTATGGGTATGGCGGCCAGCATGGGAGCCTTTTTGCTGGCAGGTGGTGAGAAGGGGAAGAGATTTGCGCTTCCTAATGCTTCTATCATGATTCATCAGCCATCCGGTGGAGCTCAAGGGCAAGCTACAGATATCCAGATTATTGCTGACCGTATTATTAAGTCGAAGCAGAAGCTGAACGAGATACTTGCGGCAAACACAGGGAAGAAGCTTGATCAGATTGCAGCAGATACCGAAAGAGATTATTATATGAGTTCCGAAGAAGCGAAAGCTTACGGGATCATTGATGAGATAATCAAAGATAGAAGAAGTGAATAAAGTGAGGTGGCCAGATGGCAAGTCGCATAGATGACAAAAAACAGCAGCCAAGATGTTCCTTCTGTAATAAGACTCAAGATCAGGTGAGAAAACTGATTGCAGGTCCAAATGCTTATATTTGTGATGAATGTATAGAAATTTGTTCCGAGATTATTGATGAGGAATTTGACGAAAACCCGGTTTATGACAACATAAACCTTTTGAAACCTAAAGAAATAAAGGATTTTCTGGATCAATATGTCATTGGTCAGGAAGATGCTAAGAAAGTATTGTCTGTGGCAGTATATAACCATTACAAAAGGGTTATGACAGGCAAGGATATAGATATTGAACTGCAAAAGAGTAATATTATTATGGTGGGGCCTACCGGTTCAGGTAAAACGTTGTTAGCCCAGACATTAGCCAGAATATTGAATGTTCCTTTTGCTATTGCAGATGCAACTGCCTTGACAGAGGCAGGTTATGTCGGTGAAGACGTGGAGAACATTCTTTTAAAGCTTATCCAGGCAGCCGATTATGACATCGAGCGTGCGGAACATGGCATTATTTATATTGATGAGATTGACAAGATTACCAGAAAGTCTGAGAATGTGTCGATTACAAGAGATGTTTCCGGTGAAGGCGTGCAGCAGGCGCTATTAAAGATCCTGGAAGGAACGGTGGCATCAGTTCCGCCTCAAGGGGGACGTAAGCATCCACATCAGGAATTTATCCAAATTGACACAACGAATGTACTGTTTATTTGTGGTGGAGCCTTCGATGGTCTGGATAAGGTTATTGAATCTAGGATCGGCAACAAGTCTATTGGGTTTAATGCCGAGATCGGGCAGGAAAAAGACAAGGTCAATGTCGGAGAACTGTTACGTAAGGTTTTGCCGGAAGATTTTGTGAAATATGGACTGATCCCTGAATTTATCGGTCGTGTGCCTGTAAGTGTGGCACTTGATCTATTGGATGAGGATGCGCTGGTGCAAATATTAACGCAGCCTAAAAGTGCTATTACCAAGCAATATCAAAAGCTGTTTGAAATGGATGGCGTTCGTTTGGAATTTGAGGAGGGAGCGATCCTGGCCATTGCCAAAAAGGCGTTGGAAAGGAAGACCGGAGCTAGAGGCTTACGGGCGATTATCGAAGATACAATGATGGATATCATGTTTTCATTACCATCAGAAGAGCGAGTCGAAGCCTGTTTGATTACAAAGGAAGTTGTTGATAATATTGGATTACCGGTCATCAGCTATGGTGAGAGAATACTATCTAAAAAAAGCCCGGGCAAAAAGCTGCCAAAGAAAAACAATGGGGAAATTGCATAATACTAATTATATGGGCTGTGTTGAGAATATACACAGCCCGTAGTGCATGATGGATAAAAGGTTATAAGGTGGAAAAATATGAATCAAATCAATTATAAATTACCAGTCATCACTTTGAAGGGAACGTCTGTGTTGCCTGACATGATTTTGCATTTTGATGTCAGCCGTCCAAGATCTGTTGCGGCATTGGAGGCGGCTATGCAGAAAGAGCAAAACATTCTTTTGATTACTCAGATGAATGAAGAAGATGATGAACCGGGTCAGGAATCCTTGTACAGGATCGGTACAATCGCAAAAATCAAACAATTAGTAAAGATGCCGAAGGACACCATTAGGGTTCTTGTTGAAGGCAAATTAAGAGCTAAGTTGAACGATTTCTTAAAGTGGGATCCGTACATATTAGGTGAAGTGACCGTCGTGGAGGATGAAGATGAGAATGGCGAGCTGGAAGAGGAGGCGATGCTTCGCTATCTCCATGGGTTATTTGAAAAGTATGCGTCTCTCAATCTTCAACTAAGCCCAGAGCTAGTTAAGCAAATGGAGGATATTACGGATCTTAATAGGCTGGTCAGTCAATTATGTAATAATATCCCGATGGAATATGCCCGCAGACAACAGCTCTTAGAAGCGGACAGCCTGGTAGAGCGGCTAGAGTTAATATCGGCTTATCTGATTAAAGAAACGGAGATTATTCGAATCAATCAGGAACTTCAGGTGAGAGTGAAGCAAAAGGTAGAGCAAAATCAAAAAGAATACATCCTTAGGGAGCAGTTAAAAGTCATCAGTGAAGAACTAGGTGAAAGTAATACCCTTGATGATGCCAACGAGTTTGAAGAGACATTAGAAAAAGTAGTGGCTTCTGATAGTGTTAAGGAGCGAATACAAAAAGAAATCGACCGTTTTAAAAATTCAAGCAATAATTCAGCTGAAAATGGAGTGATCCGTGGATATTTAGAAACTGTTTTGGATATGCCGTGGGATAAAATGAGTGAAGATAATACAGATATATCCACTGCCGAGGCAGTTTTGCAGGCGGACCATTATGGACTCCAAAAGGTTAAGCAAAGAATCCTAGAGTATCTGGCAGTTCGGATTTTGACGAAGAAAGGTGATGCTCCTATTTTGTGTCTTGTAGGACCGCCTGGAACAGGCAAAACCTCTATTGGCCGCTCGGTAGCCAGAGCATTAAATAAAAAATATGTGCGTATCAGTTTAGGGGGCGTCCATGATGAGGCCGAGATCAGGGGCCATCGCAAGACATATATCGGAGCCATGCCAGGACGTATAGCCATGGCGCTAAAACAGACAGGTGTAAAGAATCCGGTTATGCTATTCGATGAAATTGATAAGGTTGGCAATGATTACAAAGGCGATCCTTTTGCGGCGCTCTTAGAAGTTATGGACGGTGAGCAAAACTGTAGATTCAGAGATAACTTTATTGAAATCCCGATTGATTTATCAGAGGTTCTATTTATAGCTACAGCTAATTCGATCGCTACCATTCCAAGAGCATTGCAAGATCGTATGGATGTTATTGAAATCAATAGTTATACAGCTAATGAAAAATATCATATTGCTAAAAGGCATCTGATTCCCAGACAGCTAGAGCGTCATGGGCTTGTAAAGTCTCAATTGCGGTTTAATGATTTATCGATAGAAAGAATTATTTCAGACTATACGAAAGAAGCCGGCGTGCGCCAGATGGAGCGCCGCATTGCGGATATTTGCAGAAAAGGTGTCAGAGAGATTCTTCAGAAAAATAAAAAGTCGGTTCGCATTACTGAGAAGAATCTTGAAAAGTTTTTGGGCAAGCCAAAGTATAGTTCCATCAAGGCTAACTTAAACGATGAGGTTGGCATTGCAAGGGGGCTGGCATGGACTCAAGTAGGCGGCGAAACCTTGTCGGTAGAAGTCAATGTGCTGCCGGGTAAAGGAAGGTTTGAGCTGACCGGAAAACTGGGCGATGTCATGAAAGAGTCGGCAAAAGCCGCCGTCAGTTATGTTCGTTCAATTGCCTCGGGAGCAGGTATATCAAAAGAATTTTTTGAGAATAATGATATCCATATCCATATACCTGAAGGGGCAGTTCCAAAGGATGGTCCATCTGCGGGTATAACAATGGCAACCGCCATGTATTCGGCGATTACCGGTAAAAGCATCAAAGCTAGTGTGGCTATGACAGGGGAAATAACGCTTCGGGGAAGAGTGCTGCCCATTGGAGGACTAAAAGAGAAAATCTTAGCTGCTAGGATGGCTGGAATTAAGAGTGTAATAGTGCCCGATAAGAATCGTAGCGATATTAATGAACTGGAAGAAGAAATTCTAGAAGGCTTGAAAATCGTATATGCAAAGACAATGGAGGACGTTTGGCCGATTGCATTGAATGCCTGACAGAAAGCTCAATCCGATGCGGCATCAAGGAGGAACGAAAATGCATGTAAAGAATGTAAACTTAGAAACGGTCTGCGGCATTACCAGTAAATTGCCGCTAAATGACAAGCCGGAGGTCGCTTTTGCAGGGAGATCCAATGTGGGGAAATCATCCTTGATTAATGCGTTAATGAATCGGAAATCCTATGCAAGAATCTCTGGACAGCCGGGAAAGACACAGACGATCAACTTTTATAATATCAATGATATACTTTATTTTGTTGATCTTCCTGGTTATGGTTATGCTAAAGTGTCCCTAGAAATTAAAGCTAAATGGGGCAAGATGATTGAACGATATCTTTGCACCTCCAGGCAGCTAAAGCTTATCTTCCTACTGATTGATATCCGTCATGAGCCATCGGAAAATGACAAAAATATGTATCAGTGGATTGTCGATAATGGGTTTTATCCTGTTATCGTTGCGACAAAGATGGATAAAATTAAACGTAGCCAGCATAAGAAGCACATAAAGATGATAGAAAATGGCTTATCTGTAGCAGAGGGCACTCCGATTATGCCATTTTCTTCATTAACAAAACAGGGGCGTGACGAAATATGGGACCTTATTGAAGCGCAGCTGTTAGGAGAGAACATATAATCATTTTAATAATAAATTGCTGATAATATAGGCATATATATCAGCATTTTTTGTTCTCCAATTATCACAGATTGCAATGGCCTGGTCTTCGTCAGTGACGTTTAGCTTGATTTCAATTAAAGGAACGCCTTTTTCTTTAATTGAGCAATTAACAAGGTATTGGTTCTTTTTTTCTTGATAATAATCCGCAAGTGTTTCATTTTCAGAACGGAGCTCATATTGATGCTGTTTTAGAAAAGCGTCGATATCCTGCTTGACAGTGCTTGAGATATGATCCCCGAAATAGCCTAGTGTTTCGATGCCGGAAGGGGTAATTGAGTAGTGTGAGCTGTTTCGAATCTGTTTTGCTTTAATCAATGCAGTATCGCAAAGCTCATTAATCGCCTGCTGTAAGGTGAAATAAGTGGTGTAGCCCTTCTCCAAGGCGAATTCCGTCACTTGAGAATTGGTCAGTGGAAAATTAACTTTATTTAATGTGTACAAGATGATAAGCTTACACAAAGTAAATGAATCAGTCATATTCAAACTCCTCTCACAATAAAGGCATTAAGTATTTTTTACATTAAAGTATCATAACCTTAGGGAAATTGCAACTATTTTCGAGAATGAATTTTTGATAATGAATTGACAAAGCCCGTTTTTAGAAGTATAATTTAGGTAATTAAATAAATTACGTAGCAATCTGTATAAATTCAAAATGATGGTTTGAATGTATCTACCAACTTCCGACAAAGTTGACTATGGATTATTTCTTTTGATGGGAATAGTGTTTTAGTTGATTTCAGGAAGTTTTTTTTATGGAAAGGATAGTGATGTAATATGTCAGTTGGTCAAAGTGTTGTCAGGATTGATGCTTATGACAAGGTTACCGGGCGTGCTAAGTTTACGGATGATATGGTGCCTGATAAGTGTCTGGTCGCAAAGGTGTACCATTCAAAGGTCGCTAATGGCAGAGTTAAAGCCATTGATATTAGCGATGCCAAGAACCTTCCGGGAGTTGTAAAGGTCGTAACATTTAAAGATGTTCCGTCTGTAAAGTTTCCGACTCCGGGGCATCCCTGGTCAGTCGAGGAAAGCCACCAGGATGTCGCAGATCGCAATCTGCTGACAGACAGGATCCGTTATTATGGCGATGATATTGCTGCTGTTGTGGCAGTCGATGAAGTTGTAGCCAAGAAGGCACTCGAATTAATCCGGGTTGAGTATGAAGAATATGAGCTATGTGTCGATCCGAGAAGGGCAATGGAGGGGACAGTGCCGCCTGTGCATGAAGAAAAGATGGATAATATTTTAACCCAAAGCAGTTATGAATTAGGGGCAGTGAATGATGCTATTATTAATGCTGATGAAGTATTTAAGCAGACCTATAAGACTTCTATCGTTCAGCATTGCCATATTGAAACAGCTGTATCCTACGCATATATGGAAAAGGGCAGGGTCATCATCGTTTCATCAACCCAGATTCCCCATATAGTCCGGAGGGTGTGCGGGCAAGCACTGAATATTCCTTGGGGCAGGATTCGGGTTATTAAGCCTTATATTGGCGGTGGATTTGGCAACAAGCAAGATGTGCTCTATGAGCCTTTGAATGCGTTTTTATCAATGCAGGTAGGAGGACGCCCTGTTAAGTTGGAGATTTCAAGAGAAGAGACATTTGTCAATACACGAACACGGCATGCCATTGAATATGAATTGGCTATGGGCTGCACCAAAGCGGGCATGATTGTTGGAAAGGATATGACAGCCATATCCAATCAGGGCGCTTACGCTTCCCATGGGCATTCTATTGTTGCTAACAGCTCCACAGCATGGCGGCATATGTATGATGTTCCCAATATCAGAGCAGTGGCCTACACTGTGTATACCAACACACCAGTAGGCGGTGCCATGAGAGGCTATGGCATTCCTCAGCTTTGCTTCGCTCAAGAAGCCCATATGGATGACATGGCTCTTAAGCTTAATATGGATCCATTGGACTTTAGAATTAAGAATCTTCACAAGGGTTATTTCAAGGATCCATATTTAGAACCGATTGCGGCCAACACTAATGGTGTTTTGGAATGCATCGAAAGAGGGAGGGAGCTAATCGGCTGGAGCCGCAAGCGAAAAGCTTACAAAAACCAGACCGGAGATTTAAGGCGCGGCGTTGGCATGGCAGTGTTTAGCTACAAAACAGGGGTGTACCCTATTTCTTTGGAAATAGCCGGTGCCAGGATGGCTCTCAACCAGGATGGCTCAATCCAGCTGATGGTTGGAGCCACAGAGATCGGTCAGGGGGCAGATACGGTATTTGCCCAAATGACAGCCAGTACCCTTAATCAGCCGGTTGAAAACATACATATTCAAAGCGTCCAGGATACGGATGTCACGCCATTTGATACTGGGGCATATGCTTCCAGGCAGACCTACGTGACGGGAATGGCTGTAAAGGACTGTGCCCTAATGCTAAAGGAGAAGATATTAACGTATGCTAAATCTTTAGTTGGTAATGAATATGATGAGCTGGAGCTTTCAGAAGGCATGATATACTCCAAAGGAGAAGCGGTGATCTCCTTAGAAGAGGTTGCTCTGGAAAGCTATTACAGCCTGACCAATTCCTCAGCCATTACAGCAGAAGTATCTAGGCAGGTTAAGAATAACACCATCTCTTTTGGATGCTGCTTCGCTGATGTCGAGGTTGATATAAAGTTAGGCAAAATCAAGGTTGTTGACATTATTAATATACATGATAGCGGTCGTATCATTAACCCACAGCTGGCTGCAATGCAGGTCCATGGAGGAATGAGTATGGGCATTGCCTATGCTCTTGGGGAGCAGATGCTGATTGATAAGAAATCAGGAAAGGTGCTAAATGGCACGCTTTTGGATTATAAGCTTCCGACAATGATGGATGCTCCCGACCTTAAGGCCGAATTTGTGGAGCTTATCGATCCCACCGGACCGTACGGCAATAAAGCGTTAGGTGAACCGCCGGCTATTCCGCCGGCTCCAGCGATACGAAATGCAGTTTTGCATGCAACTGGCGTGGCTATCAATGAGCTGCCATTGTCGCCGCAACGATGTGTTGAAGCGTTTTCACAAGCAGGAATAATATAGGGGGGGATCGCAATGTATGATATAGACAATTACTATAATGCTACAACGCTTAATGAAGCGTTGAGCCTGATGAAAGAGCACCCCGATGCTAAAGTAATAGCCGGTGGAAGTGATGTCCTCATTAAGATTCGTGAAGGCAAAATGGCTGGCTGTGAACTGATCGGTATCAGGGATATAAAAGAATTGAGCAAAATATCCATGAATGTGAATGGTGATATTCTAATTGGTGCAATGACAACCTTTAGCCATGTTTCAAATCATGAATTAGTTAAGAAGCATATTAGTGTTTTAGGAAAGGCCGTAGATCAGGTGGGCGGACCACAGGTTAGAAATGTCGGCACGATTGGCGGGAATGTCTGCAATGGTGCAGTAAGTGCCGATAGTGCGCCGACTTTGTTCTCATTAAATGCCAAGTTAAGACTCATTAGCTTAGAAGGTGAACGTATTGTGCCCATCACAGAGTTTTACTTAGGACCCGGCAGAGTAGATTTAAGAGCAGGAGAGCTGCTTGCTCATATTATTGTGCCCCAGGAGAGCTATCACGGATACGCAGGGCATTACATCAAGTATTCCATGAGAAAGGCAATGGATATTGCGACGCTTGGCTGCAGTATTGTCTGTAAGGTGAATGCAGACCTTAAGCAATTAGAGGATGTCCGGATAACCTTTGGGGTAGCCGCACCGACACCCTTAAGATGCTATCAAACAGAAGCTAAGCTTAAGGGAAAACCGCTTAATGATGACATATATCAAATAATCGAAGCTTCTGTAAGAGAGGAAATCAATCCCCGTGACTCGTGGAGAGCCTCAAAAGCCTTCCGGCTTCAAGTCGGCGGGGAAATAGCAAAGCGTGCACTAGAGGAAGCAATTAGACTCTGGGGAGGTGAATGTGATGGATAAGAAGATGCAATTGGTGAAGTGTGTGGTTAATGGTGAACCGGTGGCTGAATATGTTGATGTGAGGGATTCATTATTAGATATGCTAAGAAACACTTTAGGCTTAACATCTGTAAAGAAGGGCTGTGAAGTCGGAGAGTGTGGCGCCTGTACAGTTATTATTGACGGCGAGACCATTGATTCATGTATATATCTGGCTGTCTGGGCAGACGGTAAGAGTATCAGGACGCTAGAGGGACTTATGGGACCTTCGGGGGAACTGACCCGGATTCAGGAGGCATTTATTGAAGAAGGAGCTATCCAATGTGGTTTTTGCACGCCGGGGTTCGTTATGTCTGCTACGGTACTGCTGGAACGGGGAGAAAAGCTTAGCAGAGAAGCGATAAAGAAACATATGGCCGGCAATCTGTGCCGTTGCACAGGTTATCATAACATTGCTAATGCAGTGGAAAAAGTAATGAACGAAAATTAAATATACTGACAAAAAGAGAATGCGGTAGTTTTGCATTCTTTTTTTCTTGCCAATTGTTTGTGAAAGATACACAAAGGGAGCTGTTTAAGTTTGTGGAGTATTTTGAGCGGAAATTGAAGATAGTGCATATACTAATTGCAATAATATTGTGGAGGTTGTGAATAGTGATTTATACAGTGACATTTAATCCGTCGCTAGATTATATAATGCATGTGGCTGATTTTAAGACCGGCAAGGTAAACCGCTCTGACCATGAAGAAATTCTTCCTGGCGGCAAGGGTATCAATGTCTCGGTGGTATTAAAGAATCTCGGTGTCAATAGTATCATACTTGGATACACTGCCGGATTTATCGGAGCAGAAATAGAAAAGAGAGTTAAAAACTATGGGTGCACAACCGATTTTATCAGGATTTCCAAGGGTTTATCAAGAATTAATATCAAATTAAAGGAAGCAGTAGAGACGGAAATCAATGGCAGCGGCCCAGAGATTAAGGAAGATGACTTAGAAAGGCTGTTTCAGAAGCTAGACAGTATTGAGGAAAACGATATATTGGTGTTGGCAGGCAGTATTCCCAGTTCATTGCCGGAAGACATATATGAGAAGATTATGCTAAGGTTAAGTGGGAAGAACATTCGAATTGTCGTTGACGCCACAAAGGACTTGCTTGTTAATGTACTGAAATATCAACCTTTTTTGATTAAACCCAATCTCCATGAGTTGGGAGAGCTTTTTGGCGTTGTCCTATCAAAGAGGGATGAGGCGATTACTTATGGAAAAAAACTAATCGAGATGGGCGCCAGAAATGTTTTGATATCTATGGCCAAGGATGGCGCCATTCTTATTTCTGAGGATGGCAGCGTCCTGCAAAACGGGGCCCCTAAAGGAACGGTTGTTAATTCTGTTGGGGCGGGGGATTCGATGGTTGCCGGATTTTTAACAGGATATTTAAAGACAAAAGATCTTAGACATGCTTTTAAAATGGGTATTGCAACAGGCAGCGCCAGCGCATTTTCGGATAAATTGGCGACAGCGGCTGAGGTAACGAAATTGATTGAAGTCATCAGTGATAAATAAGGAGCAGGAAAGTTATGAAGATAGTTGATCTATTGAATGAAATTAGTATTTGCTTAGATGCAAAGGCAGCAGATAAAGAAGAAGCCATCAGGCTGGCTGTGGACTTAATGGATAAGTCGGGGAATATCCGTGATAAAAAGGCGTATTTGAATAGTGTATTTAAACGCGAGGAAGAAGGGACAACAGGAATTGGTGAAGGAATAGCCATTCCCCATGGTAAAGGAACCAGTGTGGGAGCTCCGGGATTAAGCGCAATGCTTCTGCCGGATGGCGTTGATTTTGATGCACTAGATGGCGGACTGGTCAACTTGATATTTTTAATTGCCGCACCGGAAACGAAAGATAATATTCATCTGGAGGTTTTAAGCAGGCTGTCAATGCTGTTGATGGATGATGCTTTTACAGCGAACTTAAGGAGTGCGAAAACTGCCTCGGAATTTCTTGGTTATATCGAGCAGGCAGAAGCTGCTAAGTTTAATCAGCAAGCTAAGGAACCTAAAGCAGGCGCTGACGGTTACCGGCTTTTAGCCATAACCGCCTGCCCGACCGGAATTGCTCACACATATATGGCAGCAGAGAATTTAGAGAATAAAGCGAAAGACCGCGGAGTCACGATTAAGGTCGAGACAGATGGCTCCGGTGGCGTTAAGAATGCGTTGACCAAGGAGGAAATTGAAAAGGCGGAGTGCATTATTATTGCGGCAGATACAAATATTGAAATGTCACGTTTTGATGGAAAGCGAGTTGTCGTCGCAAAAGTCGCCGATGGCATCCATAAGGCCGACCAGCTTCTTGACAGAGCCCTAGGAGGTAGTGCGGCTATTTATCACCACTCAGGCAAAGACAGCAAGGATACCGATTTAGGCGGAAGCGAAAGCGCCGGAAGAAAGGCCTATAAATATTTGATGAATGGTGTTTCTCATATGCTGCCATTTGTTGTTGGCGGCGGAATATTAATTGCCTTAGCTTTTCTATTTGATAATTACGAAATTAATCCAGCTAACTTTGGTATGAACACACCTTTGGCGGCATTTTTTAAGACCGTGGGCGGACAGGCGTTTGGATTTATGCTGCCGGTACTGGCAGGATTTATCGCAATGAGCATTGGCGAGCGCCCAGGTCTTGCGGTTGGCTTTGTTGGTGGCGTTTTGGCTAGTGGCGGTTACACTTTTAATAATCTCATGAACTATTCAGAAGCTTCTCCGGTTAGCTCGGGATTTTTAGGCGCACTATTGGCTGGCTTTGTTGGTGGCTATATCATCGTGCTATTAAGAAAAGTGTTTGATCGCTTGCCCGCCTCATTAGAAGGCATCAAACCTGTTTTGCTGTTTCCGGTCTGTGGCATTTTGCTAATGGGTGTATTTATGATTGGCGTCAACCCTATAGTTGGGGCATTAAATAACGGATTAAATGAGTTTCTGGCATCAATGAGCGGCACCAGTAAGATTGTTTTAGGAATTATTTTAGCAGGAATGATGTCGGTGGATATGGGTGGACCATTTAACAAGGCGGCTTATGTATTTGGAACAGCCCAGCTTACTGTCGCTGATGCGGGTCCTGAGCAATTTCAGATTATGGCGGCAGTGATGATTGGCGGTATGGTTCCGCCATTAGCGATTGCTCTATGTACGACATTTTTTAAAAATCGTTTTACTGAAAATGAAAGGAAGTCTGGGATTGTGAATTATGTGATGGGCTTATCTTTTATTACCGAAGGAGCGATACCTTTTGCGGCATCAGATCCTTTAAGAGTTTTGCCTTCATGCATTATAGGCTCAGCAGTGGCGGGGGCGCTGTCGATGCTCTTTTCATGTGGACTGCGGGCACCTCATGGAGGTATTTTTGTTATCGCAGTAATTACTAATCCGGTGCTGTATCTGTTGGCACTGTTAGCAGGTTCTGTGATCGGGGCGTTGTTATTGGCGGTGTTAAAGAAACCTAAAGTACAGGCTTAGAAATAGATCGCGTTAACAAAGAAGAGGCTTCCCAACAAGGAAACCTCTTCTTTTGACTCAAAATTATACGACGCCTTGAGCGATCATCGTATCGGCAACCTTCTTAAAGCTTGCGATATTGGCTCCGGCAACAAAGTTATCCTCCATGCCATACGCTTTGGCAGCATCATCCATTGAATGGAAGATATCTACCATGATCTTCTTTAACTTCTTATCAACTTTTTCAAAGGACCAGCTGTATCTCATGCTGTTTTGAGACATTTCTAATGCGCTTGTTGCAACGCCACCGGCGTTGGCTGCCTTGCCGGGCGCAAAATAGATGCCATTAGCCAAAAAGTATTGTGTGGCTTCTAATGTTGTGGGCATATTGGCTCCTTCAGCAACTGCGATGCATCGATTGGCTACCAATGCTTTGGCGTCATCTAAATGCAATTCGTTTTGAGTGGCACAGGGGAGTGCGATATCAACTTTAGTATGCCATATACCGGCGCCTTCGTGATATTCTGAATTGGATCGATAGTTCTTATATTCTGAAAGGCGTGCTCTTTTCACTTCTTTGATTTCCTTTAATGCATCTAAATCGATACCTTCAGGGTCGTAAACCCAGCCGTTTGAATCTGAGCAGGTAACCACTTTAGCGCCAAGGGCATGAGCCTTCTCAATAGCGTAGATGGCAACATTCCCTGCTCCGGAAACAGCAATCACTTTGCCTTTGATGGTATTATTTCGGCACTTTAACAACTCCTCTACTAAATAGACTAGTCCATAACCAGTGGCTTCTGTGCGCACTAAGGAGCCGCCGTATGTCAGACCCTTGCCGGTGAGAACGCCTTCGGTTATGTTGCGGATCCGCTTGTATTGTCCGTACATATAGCCGATTTCTCTGGCGCCGGTGCCAATATCTCCGGCCGGAACATCTGTGTCTGCACCGATGTGTTTGCTAAGCTCCGTCATGAAGCTTTGGCAAAATGCCATGATTTCCTTATCGGACTTGCCTTTAGGATCAAAATCTGAACCGCCTTTACCGCCACCGATCGGAAGTCCAGTAAGGGCATTTTTAAAAATCTGTTCAAAGCCTAAGAACTTAATAATACTTAAGTTGACTGATGGATGAAGGCGAAGTCCGCCTTTATACGGTCCTATCGCACTGTTATATTGTACGCGGTAGCCTCTGTTAACTTGAATCTTACCTGATCCGTCAACCCATGGGACTCTAAATATAATGACACGCTCCGGCTCAATGATTCTCTCTAAAACAGCTTCGTTTTGATATCTTTCATCATTATCAACAACAGGTCTTAGTGATTCCAGCACTTCCTTTGCGGCCTGAATGAACTCGGGTTCATGAGAGTTTTTAGCGACTAAATCTTCAATTATAGTATCTACGTAAGACATTTCTTTTCTCCTCCTTAGGAATTCAAAAAAACATCAGGACAGACACCTGATATTCTTTCGCTTAGCATACGCCTGTTTTCTATTTTTTTTATTATAATACAAAATAAAAATTAATACAAGGTTTCCCAAAGGAAAAAAAATAAAAAAATTGCTTTCCTTTTTTGAAAAAAGGTGTATAATGTTGTATAGATAATTCAGACTACACATCAAATAATACAATTATTATCCATATAAATCTGTTTTTTTTCTTAGTGCTCCCCAGTAACTTTAAATTATATCAAATATACCTATGATTATATAAGCCTGCATTACATTTTAGAAGACAATGTGTGAGGAAAGAGCGGATTTTAAATATAGAATTAATTTAAGGAGGATAAAATGGTCGAGAAGTATAATACGTTGTCATTAGTTCAGCTTAAGGAAATCGTCAAAGCGCAGGGGATAAAGAACACCTCAACTATGCGTAAGAAGGATCTTGTTCAGATTCTGTGCGATTTAGAAGAAAAGGAATTACAAAAGAAAGCTGAGCAGAAGAATGATAATAATTCCATAAGCCAGGTCGAGGAGACGGCAGAAAAGGAAACCCCTAACAAAGCGGCCGCAATTAAGAAGGAAACCATTAAGAAAGAAGCGGTTCAGGTCAAGCCACAAAACCAAGGAGCATCTGAACAGAAGCCGGAAGATAAACGAACCGAACGTCCGGAAACCAGTTCTGAGGAATTGGATAGCGGGCAGCTGGCGAACGGAATTTTAGAAGTTATGCCGGATGGTTTTGGCTTTATCAGATGTGCCAATTATTTGCCGGGAGATAATGATATCTATGTTTCTCCGGCTCAAATCAGAAGATTTAATCTAAAGACAGGCGATATTATTCAAGGAAGCATCAAGAATAAAACCCAATCAGAAAAGTTCAGTGCATTACTCTATGTGAAGTCAGTTAACGGCTTTAATCCGGCAGAAGCTGCCAGACGTAAGAATTTCGAGGACATGACACCGATATTCCCCAACAACCGTATCCGCCTTGAAAGCGAGAAGTCCAGCGTCCCCATGCGCATTGTGGATTTAGTGGCGCCAATTGGAAAAGGGCAGAGGGGGATGATCGTTTCTCCGCCTAAAACCGGAAAAACAACTCTGTTAAAACAGATGGCAAAGGCTATTAATGCCAACTATCCGGAGATGAATATGATTATATTATTAATCGATGAGCGTCCAGAAGAGGTCACTGATATTAAGGAATATATCGAAGGCAATAATGTCGAAGTCATCTATTCGACCTTTGATGAGCTTCCCGAGCATCATAAGAGGGTATCGGAGATGGTGCTTGAACGAGCAAAGCGTTTGGTGGAGCACAAACGAGATGTGGTGATACTGCTTGACAGCATCACCCGTCTGGCCAGAGCCTATAATTTGACTGTGCCTCCAAGCGGAAGGACGTTATCAGGAGGTCTTGATCCGGCGGCTCTGCATATGCCTAAGCGCTTCTTTGGCGCCGCGCGTAATATGAGAGAAGGAGGAAGCCTTACCGTATTAGCCACTGCTCTGGTGGAGACCGGCAGTAAGATGGATGACGTTGTATTTGAGGAATTTAAAGGTACCGGTAATATGGAGCTTGTTCTAGATCGAAAGCTATCTGAAAAAAGAATTTTCCCAGCAATTGATATTCAAAAGTCCAGCACCAGAAGAGAAGAGCTGCTGTTAAACAGAGAGGAGCTGGAGGCTACATATTTGATGCGGAAAGCTTTTAGCGGAATGAAGTCCGACGAATCCTTGGAAAGGATATTGGACTTATTCGTCAGGACAAAAAGTAATCGTGAATTTATGGCCACTATAAAAAGGCTGAAATTTATATAACAAATACTTGCTACAAAGATTTATTTGTGGTACAATATAAGAGCTGTTTCAAAGAACGAATTGATTGTATATCAATTTTTAATATGAATAATCGATAAAGAGGTGAAAAGCATGAGAGAGGGAATCCACCCTAAATATAATGAGGCAAAGGTGACATGTAACTGTGGCAACGAGTTTGTAACGGGCTCTACGAAGCCTGAAATCCACGTCGAGATTTGTGCAAAGTGTCATCCTTTTTATACAGGTCAGCAGAAAAGTGCTGTAGCTCGTGGACGTATTGATAAGTTCAATCGTAAATATGGCAGGACTGAAGAATAGTTTTTTCAGAAGCAAGGTTGAGGTTTGATAATCTCAACCTGTTTTTAAATTGTGCGAAAAGGAGTTTGAATTTGTGAGATATGCAAAAATAGGCGGACAGGCAGTCATTGAAGGCGTGATGATGCGTTATGGGGATGATTATGCAATTGCCGTAAGAAAACCCGATCATGAAATAGAGATCAAGGAAGATAAGTATAGAGGGATGGTATCTAAGCTGGGCTTAAGGAATGTGCCTGTCATTAGAGGAATGTTTGCATTTATAGACTCATTAGTTTTAGGAATGTCTACGTTGACTTATTCCGCAAGCTTTTATGAGGAAGAAGAGGAGCAGGGGCCAAAAAAGAACCAAGAATTTCTGAATAAGATAGTAATGGCGCTAACTGTGGTGGTTGCTATTGTTTTTGCGGTTGGCCTGTTTATGGTCTTGCCGTTTTTTATCTCAAATATATTTAAAGGTTTTATCAACTCCAGACTTCTTCTGGCTGTGTTAGAAGGGATAGTGAGGATTGGTTTATTTTTAACATATATTGTCGTAATCTCTAAGATGGAAGATATTAAGCGGGTATTTATGTACCATGGAGCTGAACATAAAACGATCAACTGCATTGAGCATGGTGAGGAATTGAATGTTGCGAATGCAAAGAAGTATTCCCGGCTCCATAAACGCTGTGGAACTAGTTTTTTATTGATTGTCGTTGTTATTAGCAGTGTCTTCATATACTTTATTACAGTTGATAATGTTTTGTTGAAGGTCTTGATTAGAATACTCTTGCTGCCTATTATTGCAGGGCTAAGCTATGAGGTGATCCAATGGGCAGGGCGAAGTGATTCGACCTTGGTCAATATGATTAGCAAGCCGGGTATGTGGCTTCAGAAGCTGACGACAAAAGAGCCTGAGGATGATATGCTGGAGGTTGCGATCGCATCGATAGAAGCCATTTATGATTGGAAGGAATTTCAAAGAGAAGGGGAAAATGAAGCTAAGAGAACTATTTGAAGCAGGAGTCTCCTATTTGCGGGAACACCAAGTACATGACAGTGAGAATGATGCGTGGCTCTTAATGGAATACGTATTTGGCATACGACGGATAGATTATTTACGTACACCTTCCACGTGCGTAGAAGCGGCGAAAGCCGATAAGTATATGTCCTTAATTGAAAGAAGGGGCAGACACTATCCGCTCCAATATATTACTGGACATCAGGAATTTATGGGATTGGATTTTATGGTGAATGAAGCCGTCTTAATACCTAGACAGGATACAGAGAGCTTGGTTGAAGCAGTTTTAGAGCATATGAAGACAGGCGATGAGGTGCTTGATATGTGTACCGGCTCCGGTTGCATCATTATCAGCCTAGCGGCCAAAAAGCAAGTTTGTCGGGCAGTTGGCGCCGATATTTCTGAAGAAGCCCTGAAGGTTGCCAGAGCCAATGCCAAACACAATCATGTCAAGGACATAGAATTTGTTCAGAGTGATTTGTTTGATAAGATTGAAGGCTGTTATGATATTATTGCGGCGAATCCTCCCTATATACCCAGCGAGGATGTTGAAGAGCTTATGCCGGAGGTTAAGTTATACGAGCCCGTATTAGCGCTTGATGGTGCATCAGATGGGCTATCTTTTTATCGAAGAATTATTCAGGGAGCAAAGGCATATTTGAAATCGGGTGGTTACCTATTTTTTGAAATTGGCTGCAATCAGGCAAAGGAGATCTGCGAGATGTTAAGAGAGAATGGCTTTTTAGAAGCTGCCGTTAGAAAAGATCTTGCCGGTTTGGATCGGGTTGTCTACGCAACTTATAACGCCAAAGCGATTGCTGCTGTAGATATAGAGAATTAATTGTAATAATGGAGGAATCGGTATGTTTGATAAATTAGAAGATATTTTAATCAGATACCAACAGATATTAGAAGAGTTAAATGACCCTAGTGTCGTTAACGATCAAAATCGCTTTAGAAAGCTGATGAGAGAACAAAGTGACTTAAACCCGATCGTGGAAAAGTATACCCAGTATAAGCAGGTCAAACAAGATATTGAGGATAGCCTGGAGATGCTTGAGACGGAAAATGATGAGGAATTGCGAGAATTGGCCAAGGAAGAGCTCTCAGAGGGAAAGTCAAAGCTCGTAGAGATTGAAGAGGAATTAAAGATTTTGCTTTTGCCTAAGGATCCCATGGATGAGAAGAACGTAATGATTGAAATTCGTGCCGGTGCCGGTGGTGATGAGGCAGCATTATTTGCCGCAGATTTGTTTAGGATGTATTCGAAATATGCTGAGAACAAGCGTTGGAAAATAGATATGATGAGCGTCAATGAGAATGGACTTGGTGGTTTTAAGGAAATTATTTTTATGATTAACGGAACCGGTGCTTATTCAAAGCTGAAGTTTGAAAGTGGGGTGCACAGGGTCCAGCGAGTTCCGGAAACTGAATCCAGTGGGCGCATTCATACTTCCACTGTGACTGTTGCGATAATGCCTGAGGCTGAGGAGATTGATGCCCCATTGGACATGAATGATGTGCGCATAGATGTCTTTAGGTCATCCGGCAATGGCGGGCAAAGCGTTAATACGACGGACTCCGCAGTTCGTGTGACCCATGCGCCCACCGGAATAGTGATATCCTGTCAGGATGAGAAATCACAGCTGAAGAATAAAGAGAAAGCCTTAAAGGTGCTTCGCTCAAGGCTTTACGATATGGAATTGGAAAAGAAGCGCAATGAAGAGGCGCAGAACCGTAAGAACCAGGTGGGAACCGGTGATCGGTCAGAGAAAATCAGAACCTACAACTTCCCTCAGGGGAGATGTACAGACCATCGAATTAAGCTGACATTACACCGCCTTGATGATATTTTGAATGGAGATCTTGAAGAAATTATTGATAGCCTGACTGCCGCCGACCAGGCAGCCAAGTTGAGTAACATACAAGAAGATTGATAAGGAGACAAAATCATGGTTATTTCGAAGAACATGGAGAATTTAGTTGCAGGCAGCTCGGTGATTCGCAGACTATTTGAAGAAGGTGTCGAATTGGCCGCAGTTGTAGGTAAGGGAAATGTATATGATTTTAGTTTGGGCAACCCCAGCGTGCCTGCGCCTGCTGCTGTTAAACAGGCTATTTATGATATTATCGAGACAGATGATTCAAACTTTATCCATGGATACATGAATAATTCGGGATATGAACAGGTTCGGGATACAGTGGCGGCTTCCCTCAATCGAAGGTTTGAGACTGACTTTGACAGAGAGGATATCATTATGACCGCCGGAGCGGCAGGGGGTCTCAATTGTATTTTAAGGACTTTATTAAACTATAAAGATGAGGTTGTTTGCTTTGCGCCATTTTTTGGAGAATACCGAAGCTATATTTCTAATTTTGGCGGGGAGACAGTGGTGGTACCGGCGGATACAGCAACATTTCAGCTGAATGTAGAAGCATTTGAACAATTAATAACTGAAAGGACAAGGGCGATTATCATCAATAATCCCAACAATCCTTCCGGCGCTGTGTATTCGTCAGAAACTTTAGAGCAGTTGCAGGAAATATTATCAAGAGCCGAGCAGCGGGTCGGGCATCCGATTTATGTGATCTCTGATGAGCCTTACAGGGAACTGGTCTATGATGGTGCGATAGTGCCGTTTATGCCTAGGCACATTAAGAATTGTATTGTTGCTTATTCATGGAGCAAATCATTATCTCTCCCGGGAGAGCGTATCGGCTATCTGGCCATTCCAAAGCAGATTGATGCTTATGAAGAGTTTAAACCAGCTTTGGTGGTTGCCAACCGATGCTTAGGCTATATCAATGCGCCCTCACTATTCCAGCTGGTAGTTGCGAGATGCCTTGATGAACAGACAGACATCGAAGCTTACAATAAGAACCGGAAGCTAATATATAATAGTCTGACTGAGATGGGCTTTGAGTGTGTGAAGCCGGAGGGCGCATTCTATCTGTTTGTGAAATCTCCGGCAGCCGATGAAAGAGAATTCGTGGCAGAAGCGAAGAAGCAGAATATTATTGTGACTCCGGCAACAACCTTTGGCTGTCCGGGGTATGTGAGGATTGCTTATTGTGTCCCTTATGATATGATCGAACGTTCCTTGCCGGCGTTTGAATGTGTTGCAAAGGCCTATTCCCTTAAGTAGAGGAGGTGCGATAAGATGAAGCCATGGTCAGATAAATTAAGAAAAGTGGTTCCTTATACCCCTGGGGAGCAGCCTGTTAATACTGAGATAATTAAGTTGAATACAAATGAGAATCCATACCCGCCGGCACCGGGGGTTAAAAAAGCCCTTAACTCACTTGATGATCGGCGCCTAAGGCTGTATCCTGATACGACGGCAAAGCCACTGGTGGACGCACTGGCAGCGTATTATCACTTGGGACAAGACCAGATTTTTACTGGCGTAGGTTCTGACGATGTATTAGCTATTGCGTTTATGACTTTCTTTAACTCGGATAAACCGATCTTTTTCCCAGATATAACGTATTCATTTTATCCGGTATGGACCGACTTATTTAGAATTCCTTATGAGACTAAAGCGTTAGATGATAATTTCAAGATCATCAAAGAAGATTATTATGAGAATAATGGAGGGGTTATATTTCCTAATCCTAATGCGCCCACCTCGTATTATGAGGAGATCAGCTTGGTCGAAGATATTATTTGTCATAATCGGAACGTTATTGTCATTATTGATGAAGCCTATATTGACTATAGCGGTGAATCTGCACTTAAGTTGATTGATAAGTATGATAATCTATTGGTAGTTCAGACTTTTTCAAAGTCACGTTCGATGGCAGGGATGCGCATTGGCTACGCCATGGGGAACAAAGAATTAATTAAGGCCATGAATGATGTGAAGTTTTCATATAACTCTTATACGATGAATCTACCGTCGATTGAAAGCGGTATTGAGGCGGTCAATGATGAAGCCTACTTTAAACATAACATAGACAAGATTCTTAAGACAAGGACATCGACCGTCGCCCAGTTAAGCCAGTTGGGCTTTGAATTCCCAGAGCCTGGCGGTAATTTCGTTTTTGCGACGCATCCGGAACATCGTGCGAAAGAATTGTTTGTGGCATTGCGTGAAAAAAATATCTATGTCAGGTATTTTGATATGCCAAGAATTGACGATTATTTAAGAATAACCATCGGTACTGATAAAGAAATGAAGATTTTAATGGATGCTATTAAGGAAATATGTAGTAATCCTACTTGAAACGATACCGTGTAAGCTTTCCCCCAGCAAAGTATTGCTTGCTGGGGGAAAGCTATTAGTTTCTCTACTGCACTTCGGTGATTTGACTTATATCAGGTTCAATCATCAATGAATAGTTAGTATGATAAATAACAAATCCAGGCTTCGCCGCCGGAGGTTTTTTAATATACTTGCGTTGTATATAGTCGATCTCCACCTTCTTAGCGTTCCTGCCTTTAGAATAATAAGCGGCCAGACGTCCAGCTTCTTCAAAGGTGGAATCAGGAAGCTCTTTTCCGTCGGATTTCACAATGACATGAGAGCCGGGGATGCCTTTGGCATGAAACCACCAATCGTTGCCGGAAGCCAAGTTAAAAGTAATCTCCTCGTTCTGAAAATTATTCTTCCCGACATACATATGGAAACCGTCAGAAGACACATAATGAAAGGGTTTACTGGTAATTTTGGTCTTTTGTTTACTCTTAGAATGCTTTCTCTTGATGTAGCCATATTGGATCAGCTCTTCCTTAAGCTCCGTCAGGTCGCTTTCTGCCAAAGCGATATCGAGAGAAGCGCTAATCGACTCTAAATGATCTAGTTCTGCCTTGGTTTCAACGACCAGCTTCTGGGACGCTTCAAAGGTCCGTTTTAGTTTATTATATCGATCAAAATATCTGATCGAGTTTTCCTTCGGGGTTAATTGTGGGTCGAGGGGGATCGTTATTTCTTCATTGGTGTAGTAATTAAGGCAGGCTAAAGCTTTCGAGCCTGGCTCAAGGTCATAACCGTAAGTGTTAATTAACTCACCGTAAATCTTATATTTTTCCCGCTTTTTCGTATCCTCTATTTGCTTAAGCTGAATTTGATGCTTTTTCCTGGTGCGGTCAATGGCGGTGCCCACAATGCGCCTTAAATCCGATGATTTTTGACGGATGCGCGTAATTGTGTTCTTTTGCGCATAATAGGTTTCTAAAACTTTACAAATAGAATCAAAGGTTTTTGATTCCAAATTGCCATAGCAAGTCAAAAGCGTGCTGGAAAACTCCATCGGAACGTCATTCTTATAGACGATGTTGGGCGTAAATTGATTGTTTTTGATATCATCGATAAAACGTTCAAATGTTTTATAAAGATGAAGCTTTTCAATGTCACTTAATCCTTTCGTACTTATTGAGGAGTCGACCGATGCCCGATTGCATAGCTCTTCGGCAATCAAGGGGCTGATGCCGTTGAAGGATGTAAAAATGGCTTTACCCACGGGCAGCGGTTTGCTTAATACGGTATGGAGGAAAAACCCTTCATCAGTTTGGAGAGGATTGGTTTTATCCTGTGTGGAAGGAATGAAATATTCGCATCCGGGCAGAACCTCCCTGACGGAACTTGTATGATGGGAAATATGCTTGATACTGTCAATGATTGTATTGTCAGGCTGCATGAAAATGATGTTGCTGTGCTTTCCCATTAGCTCAATCGTTAGAAACTTTGTACATAGATCACCTAATTCGTTTAAATGTTCAATCTCAAATCGGATCACACGTTCCATTTCCGGTTGGCATATATTTATTATTCTCCCGCCGCTAAGGTGCTTCCTAAGAAGCATACAAAAATTTGGCGCAACCATGGGGTTGGTTTTGTTTTCACTTGTCAGATAAATTAATGGCAGTGAAGCACTGGCAGAAAGTAGAAGCTTGAAAGTTTCTCTGTTATTTTTTATTGTCAAAATGAGTTCATCAGCTTCGGGTTGATGAATCTTGTTGATTCGTCCTTCAGTTAATGCCAAGGATAATTCGTGAACTACATTTGCAATGACAAGTCCGTCAAGAGCCATAGAATGACTAACCTCCATTTTCTAATTTCTTTTAAGTATAGCTATTTTTAAGGCGCCCGTCAATAAAATTCTATTTGACTAACCCTCATGAATCCTATATAATATTTTAAATACGGTGAATTTTTATTACACCCGATATCATTGCGAAAAGCAGGTGAATTCATGTTAAGAAGTATGACGGGTTTTGGAAGGTGCGAGATAACTGATGAAAACAGAAAGATAATAGTCGAGATGAAGGCGGTGAATCACAGGTACTGTGATATTAATTTTAGGCTGCCGAAGAAGCTGGCATTTTTTGAGACGGCGATGAGAAACATCCTTGCGAAATATGTCCAGCGGGGTAAAATTGATGTTTTTATCACTTATGAAGACTATACGGAACACAATATCTGCTTAAAATATAATGAAAATTTAGCTAAAGAATATTATAAGCGATTAGACATTTTAGCTCAACAGTTTAATATAGAGAATGACATTAAAGCATCTTCATTATCCAAGTATCCGGAAGTGTTTTCACTAGAGGAGCAGACGATTGATGAAGAGGAGCTGTGGCGAATTATCGAGGCGGCATTAAGAGGGGCATGCGATCGTTTTGTAGAAGCGCGTATTGTTGAAGGTGAACGCTTAAAGGCAGATATGCTTTTGAAGCTTGATGCAATGTTGGATGTCGTTAGCTATCTTGAAGAACGCTCTCCTGAGCTTGTCTTGGAATACAAAGAAAAGCTTTATATGAAAGTTAAGGAACTGCTCGCCGGCAATACGATTGATGAGAATCGGATATTAACAGAGGTTGCTATTTTTGCCGACAAGACCTCGATTGATGAGGAGATTGTCCGCTTGAAGAGTCATATTCAGAATACGAAGAATACGCTTGTTGGTGGTGGGAGTGTCGGTCGAAAACTAGATTTTGTTGCACAGGAGATGAACAGAGAGGCGAATACGATTTTATCAAAGGCCAATGACTTAATCATCAGCAACCGTGCGATTGATTTAAAGACTGATATTGAAAAGGTTAGAGAACAGATTCAAAACATTGAATAGGAGACGATATAGGTGGGAAGTTTGATTAATATAGGTTTTGGTAATGTTGTGAACACAAGTAAGATAGTTGCCGTTATTAGCCCTGACTCTGCCCCGGTTAAGCGCATTGTGCAAAATGCGAAGGATGCCGGAAGCGCGATCGACGCTACACAGGGCAGAAGAACCCGGGCGGTTATTGTAATGGATGACAATCATATTGTGCTGTCGGCACTTCAGCCGGAGACGATTGCCGGTCGTTATCACCATAAAGATATGGTGGATAATCATCATCATAAATCGCCGAATATTATATTGCATGACTAATGGAACAAGGAAGCGAGAGGGAGATGAAAAAGCAAGGGATTTTAACAATTGTTTCAGGATTTTCAGGAACCGGAAAAGGCACATTGATGAAGCGGCTTCTTAGTAAGTATCAAGATAGTTACTGTCTATCGGTTTCTGCAACGACAAGAGAGCCAAGGAAAGGCGAGCGCGATGGAAGGGAATATTTTTTTGTTTCTATTGATTTGTTTGAGCAGATGATGGGGACTGGGCAGCTTCTGGAATATGCCAGATATTTAGATAATTATTATGGAACCCCCAAGCAATTTGTGCTTGATAAGCTCGATTCAGGTGTCAATGTACTTTTAGAAATCGAGATGCAGGGAACACTAAAAATCAAAGAGCAGTTTCCTGAGACGTTATTGATTTTTGTAATGCCGCCGTCCATTCGTATGCTAGAGCAAAGGCTGCGCCGAAGGGGAACGGAAGCTGATGAGGTTATCGATGCGAGGCTTAAGAGAGCCGGTGAAGAGATGCGATTCATCAAATGCTATGATTATATTGTCGTCAACGATGATTTAGATAGCTGTACGCAGAGAATCCATCAGATCGTAAGTAATGAATGTTACAGGGTTCATCGAAACCTGGAATTTATTAATAAAATTGAAAATGAGCTTAAAGCTTACCGGAAGGGAGAATAACTATGTTACATCCATCATATACAGATTTAATGACAGCGATTAACAGTGAAGTAGATGAGGGGGATCAGCCTATTGTAAAAAGCCGCTATTCCATTGTTATTGCCACAGCCAAGAGAGCAAGGCAGATTATCGGGGGGGCGGAACCCATGGTTAGCGGGAAGGGCAGGAAGCCGTTATCAGCAGCCATTGATGAAATCTACACTGGAAAAGTAAAAATCATCGGAGTAGGTGATGCATATATGGCAGAAGAGAGGCTTCTGGAGTTGAATAAAGAAGTATTTGATGCTTTTTTAGGAGATGATGAAGAGGTGCTTGTTGAAGAGCACGAGGATGCAACTGTTCCGGTGTCCGAAGAACTTGAAATTGAACACGAAGAATAAAAGCCCCTGAAAAAAGCCCCTGAAAGGGGCTTTTTTCATATAAACTTAAGATTAACTTAAAAGATATGATAAGATTTTCTGATATAATCTTTTTTGTGAAAGGAGTATATCAAAAATGAACAAGATAATAGAAATAAAGGATATCACCAAGAAATATAAAAGTATTACCGCGGTCGACAAAGTTAATCTGACTGTCAACAAAGGTGATATCTATGGATTGGTTGGAAAAAACGGAGCTGGAAAGACGACTTTATTTAAACTAATAATGGGACTGATACCGCAAGATTCAGGACAAATTATAATTGAAAGCAGTGATTCTAAAAAGAAAATAAGCCTCGCAAGACGCAAACTTAGCTTTATGATTGGCTCTTCCTTTTTTCCATATTTAAGTGCGCATGAAAACATAGAATACTATAGGAGGTTGAAAGGAATCCCAAATTCCGATGAAACAAAGAGAGTTTTGAAAATGCTCAAGCTAGATAATGTCAAAAAACCATTTAAACATTTTTCGATGGGAATGAAGCAAAGACTGGGCCTTGCGAGTGCTCTTTTAGGATCGCCAGATATCATAATTTTAGATGAGCCAGTTAATGGGCTGGATCCTGAAGGCATAACTGAGATAAGAAGAATTATTAAAAAGATGAATAAAGAGCACGGAATTACCTTCATCATTTCATCGCATATCTTAAGTGAATTAGAGCTTACTGCCACTAAATTTGGATTTATTGATCACGGAAAATTGTTAATGGAAATTAGTAGTGAGGATTTATATCAAAACACACAAAAATCATTAGTGCTTCAGGTTAATGATGTCCAAAAAGCAATTATTTTGTTAGAAACACAACTAAATGCGAAAAACTACAAAATCAACAGATTTAATGAAATTGAGCTACATGATTTCATAGAAGCGCCAGATAAAATTTCTGAATTACTCATGAAAAATGGAGTGAAGTTATATAAACTTGAGAAAAAAGGAATGACACTGGAAAATTATTATATGGAACTGATTGGAGGTGAGCAGAATGCATAATTATATTAGGGCGGAGTTATACCGCATTTTTCATAAAAAAGGCTTGTACATATATTTTGTTATATTATCATTATTATATGTTGTATCTGTCTTGATGAGATCACCAATCTTTAGTAGTCCTGTTGCTGTATCTGACTCATACATTTTTGCATTATTACCTTTCTTTATCGGAGGGCCTTTATTTGCTTCTATTTATAATGATGACTTAAATGCCAGAACATTACCTCCCATAATTGGCTTTGGAAGAAGTAAGGTATTCATTGCTCTTTGCAAACTACTTGTGACAATAGTAATGGTTGTTTTACATTATCTGTTGGTATTTGTTGGGTTTTGTGCAATTCACCTATTACTCAGAACAGGCATTGACCATATTTTAGTTTCGACTATACTAGAAATGCTGATAGAGTCTATTTTGCTAACGATTGGATTCATTCTGGTTACCAATATCGTAACCTATGGCATTCAAAAGCCCACTTTTTCAATCGTCGCATATCTGATTTTGTGCATGGAGTTAATCTCCGATATGGTAAAAAACATATTACAGAGCAGTATGATAAGCAATATATTTGGGGATTTGACGGGGTATACCTTGCCGAGAATTGCATCAAGATTTTCTGAGGGTATCGCTGCCTCAAAATTCGATGCGATGGCATTCATACAGTATCTTATTTATCTGTTAGTCGCATTTTCTATTTTAAGTATCGTATTTAATAAAAAAGAATTGGAGTTTTAAATATTTATATATTGATAAAAAATCATGTCGGCAAGAGCTAGCTCTTGCCGACATGATTTTTTTAGTATTTTTTGGTAGCCCATCAATACCTATTGACAAACTATTACTAGTGTGGTATATTATTAAATAAATAAATAAAGAACAAATGTGTATTAATTAAACAAATGACAAATCAAGGAGGAGATCACAATGAAGCTACTAGTGACAGCATTGATGATTCCACAGTGCTTAGAAGAGCTTAATTCATACTTTAGCAAGGTTGTTTATAAACCATGGACGATCAAAGAGTCTGGCGGTGGTTTTGACCAATTTGAAATATTGGATATGCTAAACACATATGTTCCAGACGTTTTAATTACTGAACTAGATGATATTAATGCGAATGTACTAAAATCATATCAAAAACTCAAATTAATTGGTGATTGCAGAGCCACCCCTGTCAATATAGATATGAAAGCTTGCCGCGATTTGGGAATAGAGGTGCTATGTACACCAGCTAGGAATGCACAGGCTGTAGCAGAATTATTAATCGGTCTGTTAATTAATTTCTATAGAAATGTGCAAGAATCAATTAAATGGGTAGAGAATGGAAAATGGATTCAAGGTGGTGCGGAACCGTACAATTTATTCATGGGCAACGAGCTTTTTGGAAAGAAGATAGGTTTTGTCGGCTTTGGTGCAGTAGGGCAGAAGACTGCTCATATATTAGAAGGTATTGACTGTGAGATATCTTTTTACGATCCCTATGTTGATGCTGTTAAAAATACATATAAAAGATGTGATATTGAATCAATATTTGCTGATAATGATGTGGTTTCAATTCATTTGCCTGTGCTTGATAGCACTTTGAAAATGATTGATGAAAATCTGCTGAATTTGATGAAGGAGGATGCAGTCTTTGTGAATACAGCTAGATCAGCAGTAATTGATATGAAGGCGCTGCAAAAGGTATTGGAAAGCAAGAAAATAAAAGGCGCCATATTAGATGTGTTAGATAACGAACCGCCTACGCCAAAGGATTTAGAAATAGCTAAACTGCCTAATGTTTTATTGACACCTCATATTTGTGGAGCTTCTTTTGAGGTGACTACTCACCAATCGCTCATAATGAATGAAAAGATTAAGCAATGGATGAAGGATAATTTGTTTGATAAAGAGTTTCTTTAAATTTTTAATGATAAATAATGTGTTGAATGGAGGAAGAAGACAAATGAAGAAAAAAACGAATGGATTTGTGGCACTTTTATTGGCAGCGATGATGGTAGTTTCGATTTCCGGATGCACAACAGACAAAACAGATCAGACAAATGGCGCAGAAGAAACAACAGTAGCAACAAGTGGAAGTGAAGAGACACCGGCAGAGACGAAAGGAGATAAAGAAACGACAACAACGGCAGCAACGACAGATGTGCCGGGAGTTACTGATGGTTTGCCGGTTCCATCTCTAGAAGGCTATACCATCGGTGTTGCAGTGCTGGGTACAGATCATGATTTTGACTTAAAGGCATATCAAGGCCAGATCGACCGCATAGAAGAGCTTGGAGGCACGTACATTGCAGTTGACGGACAAAGGGATGACCAGAAGCATATTTCCGATATTGAGAATTTGATTATCCAGGAGCCATCTGCGATTATCAAACAGTTAGGTGATGCCACTGTCTATGAGCCGGTTATGAAGAAAATCAGTGAGGCAGGCATTCCCCTATTTACGGTAGACTTAGTAAGCCAATATTCGATTTGTAACAGTACATCAGATAATTATGCTATCGGTGCAACACTGGCGCGCAATATGTTTGAAGATCTTGGCGGAGAAGGTAAGATTGCTGTGTTTAATGGTTTCTATGGGGTACGCGTATGTGCAATCAGATATGATATGATGAAATATGTTGCCCAGGATTATCCTGGCATTCAATTTATTGATCCAGAATTGCAAGATGTTGTTACTGGTGCAGCAGAAGACGCAAGAAAGAAAACGCTTGATTTATTAACTAAAGAGCCGGATGTAGCAGCGATCTGGACAGCGTGGGATACGCCATGCATCGGTATTGCACAAGCCCTTGTTGAAGCTGGACGCACAGATGTTAAAATTTATTCTGTTGACGGAGATCCTACCGTGTTAGAGCTTGTAAAAGATACGGACTCGGGAATGTATGGGGATATGGCTCAAAATCCGTATAAAATTGGTCAAGCGGCCGTGGATGAAGTGGCAAGATACCTTGCCGGACAGGAGGTTCCAAGCACGGTTTACACAGATCCTGTATATGTGAACAAGCTTAACTATGAAGAAGCCATTAAGGAATTAGGCATTGAATAAGCTTTTTGCGATTAAGGAAAGGTGAATCTATGGGGAAATCAGATTACATCTTGGAAATGTTGGATATAAGTAAAGAATTTCCGGGAGTAAAAGCTTTGCAAAATGTAACCATCCAAATCAAGGCCGGGGAAGTCCACGGCCTTGTGGGTGAAAATGGTGCAGGGAAGTCAACTATTATGAAAATACTTGCGGGCCTTTATAGTAATGACGAAGGACAGATTATATTTGACGGCGAAGACGTTACCAAAAAACTAAATGCCCGCACTGTAGAACAAATAGGAATCAGCTTTATACATCAAGAAAGATATGTGGCTCCACATTTAACAGTAGCCGAAATGTTGTTTCTGGGAATTGAAAAAACCAAATCTCCATTTAAATTTATGAAAAGAAAAGAAATGATTAAGGCAGCGGAAAAGATGTTGTCGGAAAAGGTTGGAATAAAGTTATCCGGAAATAAATTGATTGGAGAGCTGACAGTCGGTGAACAGCAATTAATTCAGCTATGCCGTGCCTTGATGAATGATCCAAAGGTTATTGTTTTCGATGAACCTACGGCGGTATTAGCTAAAAAGGAGACAGATCGGTTATTTAAGATAATTAATCAGCTAAAAAAGGAAAAGGGAGTCATCTATATATCTCATTATTTTGGTGAGATACTTGATTTATGTGACCGTGTTACCGTACTAAGGAATGGAATGAAAATTGATACTGTGAATGCCTGTGATATGACCATTAATTCTTTGGTTACAATGATGGTAGGAAGGGATGTTCTAGAGCAATATCCGGCAAAAGAAAGAAATGCTGGGGAAGTGCTCCTAAGCATCAAAGGCTTGACTCATAAAAAATATTTTAAGGATTTAAGCTTTGATATACATCGGGGAGAGATTGTCGGAATTACTGGGCTTATGGGTTCCGGTCATGATATGGTTGGCATCAGCATATATAATAATTCGGAAATTATGGCAGGGAGTATTGAGTTTAAAGGCAAAAAAATGACTCGCATTTCACCTCAGATTGCGGTTAAAGAAAAAATGGGTTATTTACCTGACGATAGACGTGGTTTAGGAGCAATACAAGCAATGAGCGTCAAAGAAAATATTACCTTAGCTTGCTTGAAAAATATTGCAAAGAAGGGTGTCATTTCTGAAAAGGAAGAAAATGAATGTGCCGATGCTCAGATACAAAAGCTGAGGATAAAGACACTTAACCGAAATATGCAGGCGGGTCTGCTAAGCGGTGGGAATCAGCAGAAAGTTGTTTTATCCAGATGGCTGTGTGCCAGCTCAGAGCTATATATATTAAATCAGCCGACATCCGGAATTGATATTGGCGCCAGGGCGGAAATATATAGTATTATTGATCGGTTAGCTAAGGACGGTGCTGGTATCTTAATGATTACACAGGATATTCCGGAGTTATATGGTATGTCGGATCGGGTTATTGTCATGTACCGCGGTGAAAAGAAACTGGAAATAGAGACTAAGGGAAATGACATTTCAGATCAGATTATAATTGCATCCATGGGAGGAATAGGTGATGGATAATAAAGAAAAAAGACCTCTTTCATCAATAGTCATTCAATATAGCGGTTATATTGCTTTTCTGGGTGTTGTTATACTTTTTACTATGAAAGCTCCGGTATTTTTAAATCCCAAAAATATTTCCAATATATTTCTTCAGTCTTCCGTATTGGGCATTGTATCCTTTGGATTAACAGGTATATTTATTGGAGGCGGGGATCATGTTATTCGTGGAGGAACGGATTTATCAATCACAAGTAATATGGCTGTAAGTGCTGCAATTGTTGCGGTGATGTTAAATAATGGGTATCATCTACTGCTTGGGATAGGACTGGCATTAATAGTCAGTTTAGCCATTGGAGCGATCAATGCTTTTGCTGTGGTCAAACTCAAGATGATCCCTTTGCTGGTCACAATTTGTATGATGTACATCCTTCAGGGAGTTGAAAAGCTTATCACAAATAACAAGGTAATTCCTGCCAATAGTGCGATTTTATCTTTTATTGCAAATGAGGAGATTCTATTTGCCCCTATTGCTGCTTGGATTTTTGTGATTGTGGCGCTATTGGTATACCTCTTATATAATAGCTGTTCTTATGGTAATCATGTTAGTGCCATTGGTGGAAATGAATTAGCGGCAAGAGCCAGTGGTATCAACGTATCCTTGATCGTTGCCAGCACATATTTATTGGCAGGCGTTTTGGCGGTGATTAGTGGAATTCTTATCCTAGCCCGTTTATCAAGCTTGACACCGGGTGTGGGTGACTTAATGTTGTTTGATGTAATGCTTGTCAGCTACTTAGGAGCTGTGTTTTCAAAACGGTTCAGGCCCAATATTCCCGGTACATTTTTTGGGGCTCTTTTTGTCGGTGTGCTTACCAATGGATTTACGATGATAAATGTTCCTTCATATTGGGTATATGCAATCAAAGGTGCATTAATTCTGATTACGGTGTCAATTACGACAATGCAGAGAAGGAGGGTGCTATAGTTTGGAAAAGATTAAAAAAGTGCTTTATGAATATACGACAGTTATAATGCTTCTTATAATCTTCATATTTTTTTCCTTTTCTGCGGATGGTTTTCTGACGCTTTCTAATATAACAACCGTATTAAGTCAATCATCAGTTTTGCTGTTGGTTTCAATAGGCATGTGCTTTGTTGTTATTAGTGGTGGTACGGATTTATCAGTAGCAGCAACGTATGGTTTAGGTGGAATGGTAACGGTATTGTGTATACAGGCTGGCTTGCCGGCACCGGCTGCGTTTCTTCTTGCTGTCCTGACCGGTGCAATATATGGATTAATCAATAGCTTCTTAATATTAAAGGTACATATTACGGTATGGTTGACAACGCTGGGAACACTTTTTATCGGAGAGAGTATTGAAAAAATAGTGACAAAAGGCGGAACGCCAATATATTTATCAAAAGTTGGTGGCCTGTTTGACTATATTGGCATGGGAACCTTGTATTCTTCGCAATCGGAAAGTGGTGTTGTGACGATAAAGTTTTCAATTTTATTAGCTATTATTGTTGCGCTAATAGCTGATTTTCTACTAAGGAAAACAGTTTTTGGACGGAATCTTTATGCCGCCGGTTTACAGAGGGGCGCAGCCAAGCTTGCAGGTGTGCCTGTAGATAAATGTGTGGCCTTAGCTTTTGTAATCAGTGGAATGTGCTGTTCCCTTGGTGGGATCATAGGTACTAGCGTACTCTCTTCATATATTCCTGTTAATGGCAGATACTATTTGCTTGATGCTATTGGCACTGTATTTATAGGAAGTACTATGCATAACAGGGGATTTGCAAATATACCAGGAATGTTGGCAGGCGTCCTCTTTTTTGGATTGCTTACCAATGGTTTAAATTTGTTAGGTGTCCATTTTTATTGGCAGAACGTCGTGAGAGGTTTATTGATTTTACTGATTTTAGCAATGGATGCGTATCGCAGGAACAGGGCATTATCAGTAGTTAAAAATAAAAAATAGTTTAAGGAGGCAATTATGAGTAGATTTCCTACAGACCAAGAGGCTAAAGAACTAATCTGTGACATAGGACGCAGAATTTTTGAAAAAGGACTTGTCGCTGCTAATGACGGTAATATTACAGTGAAGACAGGTGACAATGCAATATGGGCAACGCCCACAGGAGTAAGCAAAGGCTATATGACTCCAGAGATGCTGGTTAAGCTAGACCTCCAGGGGAATATTTTAAAAGGAACCCACAAACCATCTTCGGAGATTAAAATGCATTTACGTGTATTTAATATGAACCCATTGGTAAATGCTTGCGTGCATGCCCACCCGCCTGTTGCAACCGCCTACTCTGTAACGGGTGAGTGGTTGGATCAGCCTATTTTTGCAGAGGCAATTGTTATGGTCGGCGTCGTTCCGGTGGCAGAATATGCAACGCCGGGATCACTGGCGGTACCTGAATCAATAGCTCCTTATTGCTTAGATTATAATTGTGTCTTATTGGCTCATCATGGGGCGTTAACGTGGGGAACAGATCTTACCCAAGCTTACCATAGAATGGAGGCACTTGAACATTATGCGAAGATACATATGGAGACCATCGGATTACAGAAGCCTGCAAGAATGCTTACTAAAGCACAAGTTGATGAATTGATTGCCATCAGGACAACGGTGAACAATGGTAGCTTGGCAGGCGGCATCCCAGATAACAGGAGGTAGAGAAGCAATGAATAGTTTTCAATATTATAACCCTACAAAGGTTATCTTTGGCGAAGGAGAATATAATCAATTAGGTACCGAAGTCAAGGTTCTGGGCATGAGAGCCCTTTTAGTAAAGCAGGAAGGACCCTTGGAGTCCCTTGGGATTTATGCTAAAGCAGTAAAAAGCCTAGAGGCTGCAGGCGTAAAAGTGTGCTGCCTTAAAAATGTCTCAAGTAACCCCCGATTATCAAAAGTCAGGGAAGGGATAGCGATAGCCACGAAAAATAACGTAGATGTCGTTGTGGCTGTTGGCGGTGGAAGCGTAATGGATGCAGCAAAGGCGGTAGCCATTGGGGTTGCCAATGAAGGTGACGTTTGGGATTATTTTAGTAGAAAACGCACAGTTAAAGGAGCGTTGCCAGTAGTTGCGGTGAGTACTATTTCGGCTACAGGTTCGGAAACAAGCTGCCATGCAGTGATTACGAATGATACAGATCCTGATACTGCACGGTGGCAAAAGTGGGCAGTACATGAACCAGTGGTGTTTCCTCGTGTAGCTATTATTGATCCCCAACTATTAGCGACTGTACCGGCGCGTCTGACTGCTGCTGGGATGGCAGATACAATTTCTCATGTCATCGAGGGTTATTTTGATGGCGTGCCGGAAAATCCGATTTCAGATCGTATCGGTGAGGGGATTGTTATGACGGTACTTGAAAATGATCAGGTACTTGAAAATCCAGATGACTTATCAGCCAGAGCTTCATTAGGCTGGGCGGCAACATTAGCGATGAGCGGGCTGCAAGATTGTGGGCGTTCAAATGCAGGATTTCCTGCTCACTGGATACAACATGCGGTTGGTGCCGTTACAGATACTTCTCATGGAGAAGGCCTAGCGGTTATTAATCCGGCATGGCTAGAGCATGTCAATAAGGAAAATCCAGAAAAGTTCATCCAATTTGCCAAAAGAGTGTTTGATCTTGAAAGGAAAGAGGGAATGACAGATGTGGAATTTGGACAATCGGGGATTGATGCATTAAAAGCGGTCTTTAAGAAATGGGGATTGCCTTTACGACTTCGTGAGCTTGGAGTCACCGAAGAAATGATACCGACAATTATAACAAGCGTTCTGGAAAGTCCGGAATCTTATGCGTTTGATGCTAAAACAATAGATAAGGTTTTACGTAGCTGTCTGTAAACATTTGACAAAAAAACAAGGGAATGATAATATTATCATTATATTCTAGAATTATATGGAAAAATTCATTCCCTGAAGAACGAATGATAAGGGAGGAGTATTTTTGAGCGGCGCATATCTCATTATAGATATAGGAACAGGTAATTCCAGGGTGGTGCTTACTTCTTGGGAGGGGCATATTTTAGATATACATACCTTTGAGAATAATTATTATAGGGATTACTTATATGATGATGGACAATACTTTTTGCCCTGGGAATGGAGCAACCGAATATTTTCATATATCAAGAAGCTGATTGCATCAAATCCTAGAGTCGCCATCAAGGCTATTACCTCCACTAGTGCAAGAGAAAGTATTGTGTTATTAGACAAGGAAGGATCAGCTTTCTATGGACTGCCTAATGTAGATAATCGTGGCGTGAAGTGGCTAGATGATGTTGAAAATCATGATGAAATATATAGAAAGACCGGACGTTGGGTTAATTCTGCATTTTCGGCATCAAAGCTCATGGGCTTGAAAAAGTTTCATATGGATATTTACGAGCGGATTGTTTCTATTACAAGTTTAAGTGAGTGGATAGGTTATTTATTTACAAGCTTGCTATGTATTGAGCCATCCCAGGCTTGCGAGACCCAATTATTTGATATCGAAACATACACATGGTCAAAGGATTTATGTAAGGCTTTTGGTGTAGACAGTCGTTTTCTTCCCGGAATACAGGTTGCGGCAACTAAAATGGGCAATGTCAAAGAAGAAATATGCATGGACTTAGGATTGATGGAAGATGTTCCCTTTATAACAGGGGGGGCGGACACTCAACTTGCGGTTAAAGGCATCCATGCAGGAGCCGAAGATATTGTTATTGTATCAGGAACGACTTCTCCTATCGTGACGATTTCAAAGGATAGATTTTACGATCCAAAGCAGAGATGCTGGATCGATTGCTATATTGATGGCCATAGTTATCAAATTGAAACAAATGCAGGTGTTACCGGACTCAATTATCAAAGAATTAAAAAGTTATTTTTTCCGGATGAAGATTATGCGTTCATTGATGAGAAGATCAGAGAGAAGACAAGGCCTAAATGTATTGCGTCTTTTGGGACATTGGTATTTTCTGAAAACAGATCTTTGTATCATGGCGGGTTTTATATGGGGACGCCGTTAGATGAAAATCTTGATAGATTTGATTTTGCTTATGCTATTATTGCTGATATTGCTTGTTCGATATATCAACAGTATAAAAGCCTATGTGATATGGTTCCTTTTAGAAAGGATTACATTTTGGGCTGCGGCGGCGGTTTTCAATCGACTATGCTTTGTCAGATGATTGCCGACCTTACGGGGAAGACTTTGGTCATTCGGAAAGGATTTGAACAATCATCGGTTCTTGGTTGTGTTAAAATCTGCAACGATTATTTTAAAATACCATCAGCGCAAAATCCAGAACAATTTATCTATAAATCAAATAGGAACGCTTGTTTAGAACAATATTATGTTCAATGGAGAACTGTTAGGGATTTAATAAACTAAAAGGAGATTTAAGAAATAATGAAATATGCTAAAACACCCAATTATGCATTGATTGAGCGTGTAGGAAAAATGTATTATATTTTGCAGATGAATCAGCAGTCTATTGCAGATAAATTGGGGATTAGCAGGACTTCTGTTGTGCGATTATTATCAGAGGGCAGAGATTTGGGGATTATTCAGATTTACATTAAGGGTCAAAATGATGATTTGAGAAACAGGGAACTGGAATCCGATTTATTAAAAAAGTATAAGATGAAGGACATTGTTGTCGCACGAAACATAGGTCCCAATTCTTATTATAATATGGCGGCGAAATATATTGAAGGAATACTCCCTAAAAGTGGTAACATTTGTTTGTCAGGCGGAATAACGACTCATACAATTGCTAATTATTTATATCCTGCAGAAACTAATACGGACTTAAATATAGTGCAGTTAACGGGATTGTTTAGCGAAAAAATCCCCAATCTTTCAGTCGTTCAAAGATGGTCGGAAAAGTTAAATGCTAACCCGATGTATTTGTCGGCACCCGGCATAGTTAATACCCCTCAAAAACGGGATATGTTTTTGAATGACTTTAACATTATTAATACTTATAAAGCTATGTGCAATGCGGATATTGCTATAGTAGGGATCGGAACCCCTAGCACGATCCTGAAGAATATCAATACATTGGATTTTCCGCAAGAAATGTTTAAAGATCTGGAAACTTCTAGCGTTGGCGATGTAATGTTCCATTTTTATAATGAGATGGGGGCATTTTGTGCCGAAGAAATATCGAATCACGTTGTCGGTGCTACAATAGTAGATTTCTTGAGGATTCAGACAAGAATAGCAGTGGCATTCGGAGATGAAAAGGTAAAAGCTATTGCTGGAGGCATGAAAGGTGGTGTTGTAAATATCATGATTACTGATGAAAACACTGCAAAAAAGATTTTACAGATATAGACGGGCTATTAGTATGAAGTGAAAAAACAATTTCCTAAGGATAAGGAAATTGTTTTTTTGTGTTATAAATACGGATATGTTACTATATAATCATGTACTAAGGAACACTTGTTGATTGGTCAATTGACACAAACACATTCGACAAGGAGGGTTTTTTATGGAAAATTCAAAATTCCAAAATGCAATGATGAAGTACCTAATGCCTATTGCTAACAAGTTAGAGCAGCAAAAGCACCTGCAGGCGGTCAAAGATGGTATGATTTTGTCAGTGCCAATAATTATTGTGGGGAATATATGTCATAGCTGTTCAGCTAGTACTTGCTGGGGGTATTACAGAGGATGGCATTAGTATTGCTTACTTAGGGGCAACGGGGATTTTTGTAGCGATAATTGCGGGCTTATTAACAGTGGAGATAACAAGGCTGCTGATTAATAAGAAAATTTACATCCGGCTACCGGAAAGCGTTCCGGAAATGGTCGGTGACAGCTTTGCTTCATTGGTGCCACTAGTTGTGAATCTTGCTTTAGCGACAGTGGTAGCGACATTATCAACAACGTTAGCGGGAAAAGTGTTTCCTGAGTTGATTATGAGTGTTCTGGCACCGGCAGTTAGCACAATGGATACACTGGGCGCGCTTGTGATTGTCATATTCTTGACACAGCTGCTATGGTTTTTTGGCTTGCATGGGCCGTCGATCACTTCTGCCGTATGGGCGCCTTTTGCAGTGGCGTACGCTTCGGAAAATATTGCGGCATATCAGGCGGGTGAGCAGGCAACACATATTTTTACATTCGGAATGTATTATAATATTTTGCAGGTAACCGGGTCGGGGTTGACACTTGGACTGGTCATTTTTGCCCTAGTATCCAAGGGGGGAGAAGGAGATGTTTTCGAAAAGACAGACTGAACTAATTAAGTTTATTATGAACAATCCTCAAGGGGTATTCGGTTCCCGGATTGCGGAAACATTCTGTCTTTCCTCCCGCACTATTCGAAGTGAAATTAAAGAAATTAATGACCTTGAAGAGATTATTTCTTCCAGCAAAAAGAAGGGATATTATGTGGCTGCCGAACAAGTGGAACAAGTTAGAGCTCTTCTTTATAAACAGCAATCAAGGCAGAAAAATGACAAGACTGAAAAAAGAATCTTTATTCTTTTGGGTATTTTGTCTTTTAGAGAAAGTGTTGGCTTATATGATGTGTGTGAAGAGGTGCACTTTTCTGAGCAGACAATTAAAGCAGACATTGGGAAGCTAGGAGAGATGATAGCTCAAATGGATATACCGATCAAAGTGGTGGCCGCTAATAACCAGATAACTTTGGAATATGAAGAATGGGCAATACGAAAGCTTTATAACAAGATTTTTACTAAATATACGTATTTGCATGGTTTCGCAGATATTTCAAACAAACTGACATCTTACTTACGGATGATGAGCTTATTATGATAGTAGCTGCTATTTATACGTGTATTGTGAGAAATGACAATGGCTACTTGTTAAGGACGAGGGAAGAGCCTTCCATTTTTTCAAAAGAAGTGGAAAAACTGCTTCAATTCATTTTGGATCAAAGGTTGAATATTACTTTAAATGATTATGAACACCTGGGTCATTTTCTTTCAATTATGAAAATTACAAAAAATACATCAGAAGAAATTAGCAATTTTACATTATTTATTTTTGATGAGCTATGTGTAGAGGCACTGGATAAATATTGCATTGATTTAAAAATGACGGAAGAGTTTATGAATAAATTTCTTGTCCATTTGGAGTACATGCCATTAGAATTCTATGCGTCAGTGAGAAAGACAGGTCAAGTGACTATCTGAAAAATATTATTATAAAAAAGGCAACGATGGGCAGGATCCCTGAAATTATGGATGTCGCAATTGACAAGCATACAAAAAGAGGAAGAAAGATGGGGCGTGATTCTCTCCATTTCTTTTATGAAGGCGCAAAAGTGATCCCACAGGCTAAAGTAGATAATAATTATCGTGAGGAATATGAAAAGGTGCTAAAAGAATTTAACCTTGACAAAGCAGAATGACTCAAATGAAAGCCACCCAGATGCTTGATTTACTAAAGTATCTGGGTGGCTTTCATCATCTCTTTCTATTTGATTTCCCTTACCAATTAGGTTATGATATACATATATAATTCATGATGGGGGAAGCTATGAGAAAATTTTCAAAAATGAGAATTCGTATTCTTTGGTTATGTATTGGCAGCACTCTGATTGCGTTAATGCTGCAGGCCTTTTTGTATCAGAATACATCAGCAGTCATTATTTACAATCAATCTAAAGAAACCTCCCTGAACTCCTTAGCCAAGATGCAGGAGGATATTTACTTAAGGATCAAGGACATCGAAAGCAAGCTGATTAATGTATATAATCATGAAGGGTTTATGGAAGATCTAAGAGATCATCTGACTATTGCAGATATGCGTGCCAATAATTACCAGATAGCCTATGATATTGCACTGAATAATTTTGAGGTTTCTGATTATGTGAATGCTCTCTATATCTATGATGATTTCAATCGGATCATCAGTACATACCGTCATGCCATAACACCAAAATATCATTATCCGGAGGACATTTTCGAAGACGTATGGACTTATAATACAAAAGTTATCAGGTGGTATGCCTTGTCAGAAGACACAACAACGCTCATATCAAGCTATTATAATGAAGACAGAGGAACTAATATAATCAGATTTGCCCTGAAAATCTATGGAAAAAGCAGTACCAGAGATAAAATAGGCTTGATTGTGTGTGATGTCGACAGTAAAATATTCACAAACATTATGGAGAAATATGTGAGTAGTGAGGATACAGTGATGTGGCTGCAGCCGGTGGGAGACCGACTGGTTGCCCAGACAGGAAATATGACTGATGAAAATCAGCGTATTTTTGATGAGGCTGTTGAAATGATTGAAAAGAGTGATAGAAATGAGGCGGTTGATTTAAACATAAGTGACCGGGTTTTCTTCCAAATCAAGCAGGATAAATATAATCTAGCGGCTTATTCTTTGATGTCCAGATCTTATTTGACACAAAACCAGAGCGCCTTAAACCGAAATCTATTGATTATTGTCATTGTCATGATTATCATTTTCAGTGGCATTTCCATGATGGTTACCAGAGGCATGACAAGACCCTTAGAAAATCTGATGGACACCATCCGTCAAATAAAGCATGGAGAAAAAGAGTTAAGAGTTGAAAATATGGGGACTGATGAAATTGGCGAGCTGGGAAATCAATTTAACCAGATGTTAGATCAGATGGAGCTTTTAATAATCAAGGAATATCAATCGGAATTATTATTAAACCAAGCGGAGTATAAAGCCCTGCAGGCGCAGATTAATCCGCATTTCCTTTATAATACATTAGATACTATGAGCAGTATCGCCAGTGTGCAGAATTGCCCGCTAGTCAGCACCTTAAGCCAGTCTTTATCTAATTTGTTCAGATATAGCCTGAATATGAAGAATCCGCTGTCAACGCTGGAGGAGGAAATTATTCATCTGAAAAACTATATTTATGTCATGAATGTGCGTGTTAATGGCGAAATTAATTATGAATTTAATATTGATAAAAAGATGATTCATTATGTTATCCCCAGAATCTCTTTGCAGCCGATCGTAGAAAATGCTATTAATCACGGGCTGAAAACCGCAAGGAGTCCTAAGGAAATATCCATTTCTGTAAAGGAAAAAGGTGAGGCTATTGAGATTATTGTAGAGGACAATGGAAAGGGTATGGATCCTAAGGAATTGAATAAGCAATTTGAATCTGGGGATTTTGCCCTAGCTGCGGCGGGTGCCGAGACAGGAAACTCAATCGGGCTTTATAACATTAATGCCCGAGTAAAGATGCTCTTTGGAGAAGCTTATGGATTACAAATTGAAAGTGAGGTCGGAAGCTATACAAGAGTATCCTTAAGAATTCCAAAGCTGAAGGAAGGTGAGATGGATGGCTGGAAAAAAGTATAGTGTTTTATTTGCGGATGATGAATACTGGACAAGGGAAAAGATGAAATCCATTATTGATTGGGAAAGATATAATCTGGAGTTTTTAAAGCCGGCATCTGATGGTGAAGAGGTTCTTCATCGGATCGCTGAGGATTGCCCGGATATATTGATTACCGATATCGACATGCCGATGGTTAATGGGGTCGAGTTGATTAAGAAGCTAAAAGTCTGCTCTCCTGACACTATTATTTTTGTGATCAGCGGGTATAATGATTTTGAGTATGTGAAGGATTCCATGAAATGGGGCGCCATCAATTATTTAATCAAGCCGGTGACTAAAATAGACTTAATCCACGCACTCTCTGAGGCGATGGAAATCATTAGTGAGAGACAGGCTAACCGTATGGAAAAGGAATCGATCCAAGCGGAGCTTAAAAAAGTCTCATCACTGCTCGAGGATCGGGAGTTCAGCTTGATGATTGATAAAAAAGAGTCGCTGCTGATGCCGGACATTTCGCTGAATATTAATATGGAATTTGCCGGAAGCAGCCTTGTGTTAATCAAAATACATAATCCCAGCGAGGTGATTAAGTTATACCAGTACGATATGAATCTTTTTTCCCATTCGATCAAGAAAATTATCAAGGAGACGTTAAATATCGAGGAAATCATTGTTTTTAACAACATCTACCGCTCCAACGAATTTATTATCGTTTTCCAATTGGAAAACGAGGAGTTTAAACAGTCCACACAGAAACTGCTGATAAAGCTTGAGCAGCTGACGCATTCGCCGATCAGTATCGTCTTAAGCCGTCATAGCTTTTCGATGGATAGCCTGCATATGGCTTATGTGCAGACGGTGTCAATGCTGATGACCAGAAAATATGAAAGCAATAGTGTCATTATTGACAGCATGCAACTTCATCATAAAAGTGATGAGGGTATTTCCCTAAATCAATTCAGTGAGGAAATAGAAAATAGGATTAAATTATATATTAAGTCAAATAAAAAGAAACAAATAAAAATAGCTGTGAGCGATTTATTAAAGAAAAATGTTTTTACATATCTTGAAGTTAAGCAGATGGTTAAGAAAATCACGAATCTACTTTTGGATATTGTTATGGGAAAAAATGATACTGCGGAAACAATTGTTGCGGAAAACCTTGAGGAGCTTACGAATCAGTCCATTGAGTACTTAGATATTGATAAAGTGATCGAGGCGATTAATGAAATAATAGATCTGGCTACTGCGACGAACGAGGTCAAAGGCGATGTCACCATGCAGGTGATTGTCCGACAAATTGCCACGTATATTGATATTAACTATTTTGAGGCACTAAGCCTTTCCGAGCTAGCAAAAAGGTATGCTGTGGAGAGCTCCTATTTATCAAAGATGTTTAAGCAGGAGATAGGTGATAATATTATGGTGTATATTGCAAAAACACGGATTCATAAAGCCATAGAATATATCAATGATAATTCTGCCAGCTTAACAGAGATTGCCTTTTTAGTAGGCTATGACGATTATTCCTATTTCAACAGGGTTTTTAGAAAAATAACCGACAAGAGTCCAAGGGAGTACAAAGCGGAGGTTTGGTCATGAAAAGAAGGATAATGTTGAGGGTGCTGGCATGCCTTTGCCTCTTGCTTGCAGGATGTGGCTATTATGGTCTTCCTAAGGGAGAGATTGTGACTTTGGATAAGGAAAAGATGACAATTCGTATTCTGGCAGGCCAGTCGACTTCAGATGCGGGAATTGATGAAATGATGGAGGAAATACTAGAAAGTAAATTTGAAAATATTGATTTTGAATGGGAATGCGTTGACTGGGGCGAGAAATTTGGTTCACAGATGACAGGAAAGTTCGCAACAGGCGATATTCCTGACATTATGATCGGTAAGGCTCAGGATGTTACTGCTTATGCGATTACCGGAAATCTTGCGCCCATTCCTAAAACGCTTTCGAAAGAAATAAGTGAAACGGCCTTAAAGGCTGTGACTTATGAAGGGACGGTCTATGGTTTGCCAATCAATACCTTTTATCAGGGCGTTATATACAATAAAACTATTTTTAAGGAATATGGGCTTGAGATACCCAGGACACAAGAAGAGCTTGAAAATATCGTAGAGATTTTATCTGCTCATGAGATCGTTCCTTTTGCTTCCCATTTTCAGGAGAATTGGAATCAAGGGAATATTACAATGCAATTTATGATTAATGAAATATTCAATGATAATCCGTGGTGGGGTCTTGATTTTAGAAACAGGCTGGTCCATTATTCCGATAATGAGGATATCATATCCTGTTTAGAATATAGTCGATTCATTTTGGACAATACTTGGGCAGATGCTCTTATTATTAATCAAAATGAGGCAGATATGAGGTTTGAAAAAGGGGAGGCTGCCATGTATTTAACGGGGACATGGTCATTGCAATTTGTCGAGCAGATTAATCCGGATATTGAATTGGGAATATTTCCCTATCCGAATAAGCAGGGAGATGCCAAGCTTATAATCGAAACAAATATAACATTTATGAAAAGTGCAGTTACAGAATATGAAGATATTGTTGATGAAGTATTGTTAGAGATCATAACCAATGAGGAGCTGCTGAAAGAAATTCTTGAGTTTACTCAGACCAACACAGCGTTAAGAAATATGGAGCATTTAAATGCTAGTATTATCCAAGAGGATATTGATGCCTATGTGGATCAGGATCATATTATCAATGCGGCGCTAGGCAACAATCAACTGGTCTGGGCCTTCCAGACGGAGGTTGCCGAGATGCAGCTAAAATGGCTGAAAAACGAGATCACCTTGGAAGAAGTGCTTCAATTTGCAGACAGCAATCGTGATAA
>Ga0153924_1000158_pt1 | contig 45734 bp, 40 predicted proteins | sample TSNJ008MetaG_FD_104709 | JGI IMG/M metagenome (GOLD analysis project Ga0153924, IMG submission 104709) | Attine ant fungus gardens microbial communities from New Jersey, USA - TSNJ008 MetaG | ecosystem: Host-associated > Fungi > Mycelium > Unclassified | place: USA: New Jersey, Wharton State...
AGCTGAAATTTTTAATGTAAGTCCTCCAATAATAGGAAGATTAGTTAAAGGAGAATCTTATTTAGAATATTATAATGAATATAAAAATTTATCAAAGGAAAAAACATTAGAACTAAATAAAGAAGGATTAAAAAAATTTGATGTTGTTAAAAAATATTCTGCTAGAAATAGAAGATGCGTAAAAAATGCACTAACACAAGAACAAGTTAATTATATTTTAGATAATCAAAGAACAAAGACAAAAGCTCAGATAGCTAGAGATCTTAGCATAAGTGCTGACAGAGTGGGAGATGTTACACTTGGGAGATCTTATAAGGATCTTGTTCAAAATTATTTAGACTGCCATGTATAAATTGGAGAAAAAATCTGGAAGGCTATAAAATGCTAATCAGAGGTGAAGTTAGCATGTAAAATTGTTAACAGCCGCAACGCATAGAGGGTGAACCTAGAAATAGAATATAATCCCTCCAAGAGGCTCCAACATATTGCCAGATATGAAAAGATATGCTAGACTGGGTTGGAATTGACCAACCGATGAAAATGAAGGAAACTTCCAGAGCCTAAGATAAAAAGCTTAGGGTTAACAACACTAATCGGGTTTAGTAGAAGAAGTGATCCTTGTAGATCAGGTCGCGCTCACGGAAATCATAATTCCAACTATGAATGTAAGTCGTAGGTTGTTCAATGGGGAAACTATTGAAGAAGAAACACTGAATAAGTCTCAATGTTATGTGACTACTGCTGGCTATAAAAATTCTTTCGCGTACCAAAAATTGATTTCAGTCTTGATAACATCAATTATCAAGCCAGAGGAAGCAATTGTTTTGGGAGGTACTTGGAGAATTCCAGTAATGGAAGAACTATTAAGTAAAAGTTTTATCGCGGAATTGAAGATGGATGGTACCTTTAACGAGAGTTCATTTGAGCGTGAGTATGAGAGTATGTGGAGTGGAGACTCTGAGAATGCATTCTTTTCTTCTGAAATTTTTGATAAACATAGAGAATTACTACAAGCAGAAAAAGAATATTCTGGAAGATCAGCAAAAAGTGCCTACTATGTTATCGGAGTTGACGTAGGTCGGATAGGATGTTCAACAGAGGCCCTAGTCTTTAAAGTTACACCTCAGCCGCAAGGATCTGCAATAAAAAGTTTAGTTAATTTATATAATTTTGCTGAAAAAGATTTTGAATATCAAGCGATTAAATTAAAAAAATTATTTCAACAATATAATGCGCAACAGTTAGTTATTGATGCGAATGGTATGGGTCATGGACTTATAGATTTTATGATTAAAGCACAAGTAGATCCAGAGACATTAGAAACTTTGGTTCCTTTTGGAGTTAGTAATGATGATGATAATTTATATAAACAATATATTACACCAGAAACTGTAAAGGATGCTATGTATTTAATTAAAGCTACTGCACCAATAAATACAGAAATATATGCATATGTACAATCACAAATGTCTTCTGGTAAGTTAAAGTTTTTAATAGATGAAAAACAAGCGAAAACTAAATTATTAAATACTACAGTAGGAAAAAATATGTCAATAAGTAAAAGAACAGACTATTTATATCCTTATACTTGTACGTCTATATTAAAAGAACAGATGTGTAATCTTGCAGAAGAAGAAAAAGGGTCTATAGGACAACAAAATATTAAATTAAAACAAGTATCTAGAAAAATTCCTAAAGATAAGTTTTCAGCGCTATGTTATGGTTTATATTATATTAAAAAACAAGAAGAAAATAAGAAAAAACGAAAAAGATGGAGTACTAAAGACCTTATGTTATATAATTAAGGACAAAGGCTTTTAAAGTCTTTGTTCTAATTTTAAATAAGTAAAGAGAAAGGATGATTGTCATTAGGGGTTCGCGTGGAGAAATAAAGATAGAAGAAATATTACAAGCAGCGGGTTTAAAATTTATACCAGAGTATTCATTTAAAGATTTAGTTAGTTCAAGCGGACGTCCGCTTCGTTTTGATTTTGCTGTCTTTGATGATGATGATGAGCTAGATTTTTTAATAGAATTTCAAGGTATTCAGCATTATCAAGCAAAAAGTAAATTTGGTGGTAAGTCTGGTTTATATAAACAAAAATATAATGATACACAAAAAAGAAAATATTGTATGCAAAAAGGATATAAATTAATAGAAATTCCTTATACTGATGAAGCAAGAGTTGATTATAATTATATTATGATTCGAGCAGGATATTAATTTATATAATACTAGTTTAATAATTGACAAACTAGAAAATTTTTAGTATACTTAAATAGGTTGAAGAATGGAGGTGTCCAATGACAAACCTTAAAGAATTACAAAGAGTAACAGAAACACAATCTATTAAAAGAGAACAATATGATTTTTCTAAGATAAAAGTTGGAAGAAGAGTTTTAGAAGATGCTACCTTTACAGAGGGCGCATTCCAAAGAATTAATCCTAGACTAGCTGATAAGAATAATGTTCTTAGAGCTATAAATGAAAGAGATCATAAAACTCTTAGAGAAATTTCTAATTTCTTCTATGAGACTAGTGGAATCTATTCAAGATTATGTAGATACATGGCTTTTTTATATAGATACGATTGGTTTATAACTCCTTATGTAAATGATGAAGCGATAGGAAATGAAAAAGTATTAAAGCCTTTTTATATTGTATTAGATTTTTTAGACAAATTTAATGTTAAAATGTTTTTTGGAAAAGTAGCATTGAATGTAATGAAGAATGGTGCTTACTATGGTTATGTAATTTATAAAAAAGATATGGCTAGCGTGCAAGAGCTTCCCGCAAATTATTGTAGATCAAGATTTGCAGTAGGAAATAGACCAGCTATTGAATTTAATATGAAATATTTTGATGATACATTTAGAGATATAAATCAAAGAATGAGGATTATTAATTTATTTCCTCCAGAATTTCAAAAAGGATATGTTTTATATAAGAAGAATTTATTGCCTCCAGAGTTTCCAGGAGATAAAAGTGGATGGTATCTATTAGATACTAATTATGCTATTAAATTCAGTATGAATGGTGAAGACTATCCAATGTTTGCATCTGTCATTCCCGCGATTATCGACTTAGATGAAGCGCAAGAGTTAGATAGAAAAAAGATGGCGCAACAACTATTAAAAATAATAATTCAGAAAATGCCTATTGATAAGAATGGAGATTTAATTTTTGATCCAGATGAGGCGCAAGATCTACATCAAAACGCTGTTAGTATGGTTGGCGGAGCTATTGGTTTAGATATATTAACTACATATGCAGATATACAAGTTGCAGATATGGCTGATAAAAGTACCACAACAACGACAGATGAATTAATAAAAGTTGAAAGAGCTATTTATAATGATGCAGGTGTTTCACAAAAGCAATTTAATACTGATAGCAATATGGCTTTAGAAAAATCTATATTAAATGATGAAGCTAGTATTTATAATCTATTGTTACAGTTTGAAGAGTTTTTAAACTATTTAATTAAACCATATAATAAAAATACTAAAAGAGTTGATTTAAAAGTAAATTTATTAACAACTACTATTTATAATTATAAAGATATGTCTAAATTATATAAAGAACAAATGCAATCAGGACATAGTAAAATATTGCCACAGATTGCGCTTGGTCAGTCTCAAAGCTCTATATTGGCAAATGCTTATTTTGAAAATGAAGTCTTAGATTTAAATTCACTATTTATTCCGCCACCATTATCTTCTACAACAAGTGCAAAAGATGTTCTTGCTATTGAAGAAGAAAAGACGGTTGGAAGACAAGAATTACCAGATGAACAGAAGAGTGAAAAAACAATAGCTAATAAAGAAAGTATGAACTAAAAAATATTTTGGACAGAATAGAAAAATAGTCTTGTTATAAAAATAAATTATAGTAGATTAAAAACAGAAATATGATTAAGGAGGAATAGGATGCAGAGATATAGTGTAGCAACTTTAGACTCTCCAGAATTTTTAAATATAATTCCATACAATCCATTGCATTCAAAATGTGAGGTAAAAGTTTTTTATCTTGGACAAAATAGAAATGGTAGCATCATTGATCGAGAGTCTGCAGATGAAATGGCAAAAACGTTACCAGGATCTCCAATTGTAGGATATTATAATAATGATATAAAGGATTTTGAAGAACATAATGAAAAAATTGTTATTGAGGATGGTGAGCTAAAATTTATTAGTAAAACTGTTCCTTATGGATTTATTATACCTAATGCAAAAGTTTGGTTTAAAGATTTTGAAGAATTAGATAAAAATAACAATAAAGTTATTAGAAAATATTTAATGTCAGAAGGACTTTTGTGGACAGGTATTTATGAAGAATCTCAAAGAATTATTAAAAAAGGAAATAATGTGTCTATGGAACTTGATGGAGATACCATCAAGGGAGAGTGGGCAAATGTAGATAATAGTAACGTTAGCTTTTTTATTATTAATGATGCAATTTTTTCAAAAATATGTATTTTAGGTGAGCATGCGGAACCCTGCTTTGAAGGAGCTTCTATTACTGCCCCTACATTATTTACAGCAAATGATAATTTTTCAAAAACTCTTTATTCAATGATGAATGAATTAAAATTTGCACTAAATCAAGAAGAAGGAGGACTAGAAGTGGAAAAAGAATTAAATGAAGGATTGGAACTTACAGTAGAAGATACTCCTGCAGAAGTAACAGAAACAACAGAAGTAGATGCTACAGAACAAGTATCTGAAACAGAATCTATTGAATATTCTTTAGATGATATAACTGAATATCAAGATCTATTGACTAAATATTCTAAATTAGAAGAAGATTACAATACATTAGTTGCAGAAGCTACTAATTTAAGAAAGTTTAAATTATCTCAAGAGAAGATTCAAAAAGAAGAAATGATAGCAAAATTTTATTGCTTATCTGATGATCTTAAAAAGGATGTAATTGATAAAATTGATCAATATTCACTTAGTGAAATTGAAGCTGAATTAGCAGTTATTTGTTTTAGAAATAATATTAATTTTAATCTAGAAACAAATAATATTGCAGATGGTGGCGATGATGATGATACTCCACCAACGACATATTCATTAAATATGGATGAAAATATTCCAGCTTGGCTAAAAGAATTACGAGAAAGAAAGAAAAACAATATTTAATAAGGAGGATATATAAATGGCAAACTTTACAAGAGTAGGCTACGGACAGATTGAGCCAAATCAATTGTCTGCACAAGTAACAGCAGAAGTATATGCTAGTTTACCTTTGTCAACAGAAGTAGAAGTTCTTCAAAATGGAGAATTTATGAAATATGACTACGCTAAGAATGAGGTTAATACGAGCGGACGCGGCGAATGGATGCTAGTTTACAATGAAGTAAAATTATATGATGATGCTTTCAGACATTCATATAAAGACTTCGCTATGATTAGACGCGGTGATAACTTTATTACAGAGGCACCAGTAACCGGACAGGTTAAAGAATCTAATGGCGCGACTATTATTCCGCCACATACTGAGTATGGATTCAGAATGGATGGTTTTGCACCAAGACTATTAAAAACAAACATTGGTGATATTTTCACTACTAATATGGTAAAAGTAGGAGTAGAATATACGGCAGGAGATCTTTTAACTCCAGTTATTAATGCTACAACTCATACTGCTGTATTAGAAAAAATCGACGACACCCCAGTTATTATGTTGTGGCAAGTCGCAAAGGTATATACAATGCCTGATATGCAACCTGGTTTAAAACTAATGAGAGTACAATAATAATAGGAGGATAAAAAACTATGGCGTTACAATATAAAGATTTATTAACACTTATGAAAGTTACTGCTAAAGCAGATATTAAAGCTCCTATTGCATATAGTTTTAATGATGAAAATTTTTCTTACACTGAGCTTAATGATTTGGTGAGAGATGAATTGAATGCATTAGCATGTGATTATAAGACATACAGAAAAAATAAAGATTTAATCTTTGAATTGATGGAATCAACGATTGATGAGGTTCTTCCACGTAGAGTTATGGAACAATACTCTATGTTTGCAGAGATTAGACAATTTAAACAGGGACAAAAACCTATTTTCACACAGAGAATTACTACTGCCGCAAGAAGACGTGCTAGACAATTTATCGGAAAAGTTGGTATCGCAGGTAGATACGAAATTTTCAAATTGGATGGTAAGAGCTATGAAGTAACCACAAATGCTGTCGGTGGTGCTGCTCAGATCGCTTTCGAGGAATTCCTTGATGGTAGAGTTAACATGGCAGATGTTTTAGACATCGTTCTTGAAGGTCTTGATTCTTGTGTTTATGTTGAGATTGAAAGACAACTTAAAGGTGCGGTAAGTACAGTTCAAGCTGCTAATAAAGAAACTCAAACTTCGTTTGATGAAGCAGCTATGGATGGTTTGATTTCTATTGCTGGCTCTTATGGCAGACCTGTAATCTATTGTACTTTTGAATTTGCTGCAACTATGGTTCCTAGCGATGGATGGGTTTCTAACGAAATGAAAAACGCTAAATGGGACAATGGTTATCTAGCTAATTATAAAGGTAATCAAGTTATTGTTTTACCGCAATCTTATGAAGACGAAACCAATGAGGTAAAAGTAATTGATCCTCGTTATGCTTGGATTATCCCTACTGGAAGCGGAAACGAGAAACCAGTTAAAATTGCTTTTGAAGGTGAAACAATCGTAGAAGATTACAAGAACCGTGGTGACCGTTCTATGGAAGTTCAGATCTACAAAAAGATGGGTGTAGTTGCTATCTTTACACCAAATATCTGTGTTTATGAAAATACTTCATTGACACGTGTTTAATATAACTAAATAGGGAGATTATATAATCTCCCTAAATTTTAATATAAAGGTTGAAAAAGGAGAATAAAATAAATGGCTATAGTAAAAGTAAAAAATAGAAACAATGGAAATACTGGTTATAAATTGGATGATGAAAGAATCAGACGTAATTTTGCGCCAGGAGAAGAAAAAGAAATAGAATCTAGCGAGTTGATAAAATTAACATACACCCCAGGCGGAATGTACATGTTAAAAAACTATTTGATTATACTAGATGAAAAAGTAAGAGAAAGTATTCTTGGGCAAGTAGAACCAGAATATAATTATACAGAAAAAGAAATACTTGCATTGCTAGAGTACGGAACAGAAGATCAATTGCGCGATTGCTTAGAATTTGCTCCTGATGGAGTTAAAGAGCTAGTAAAAAGTATTGCAGTGGATATTAGTTTATATGATACAAGAAAAAGAAAAATTATTTCAGATTATTTTAATTTTGATTTAAATAGTGCGATTGATTTTAGAGAAGAAAGTAAAAATTTGAATGAAGATGTTACAGAAACTTCTCCAAGACGTTCAGAACCGATCAAATTTGAAGAAGAGCCTGCAACTACGCCAATTAGAACTGCGCCATCATACAAAGTAGTAAACTAAGGAGGTCTTAATATGAATAAGACTTCCTTTAATGGAATATACGATATATTTTTTAATTCAATAACAGAAGATATGTATATGGAGATTACTGAAGAAGAGACGAAAGCTATGGTCCGCGATATCTTATTAAATTCTCTTGTATGGTTTGAATTTCCTAGATTTCATACAGATGATTATATTCTTGACGAAGAAAATTCCGGAGAATTTCAAAGTGAGCTTTCCAATGAAGAAAAAAATATAATAGCAAGTTATATGATAGTAGAATGGTTAGGTCAACAGTTGGCCTCTGTTGAAGTTACAAGGATGAAGTATAGCGGAACAGATTTTAAATTTACTTCACAAGCTAACCATATGAGTAAATTACAAAGTTTAAAAAAGCAATATATAACAGAAGGTTTCCACAAACAAAGACTTTATAAAAGAAGAATAAAAGATAAAGAGACTGGGGTTTATAAGTCTACAATGAGTCGATTGGCAGGAATTAGATGAAAATTAAAAAATACGATATTATGATTAGTAATAATACTTTTAATAGTAGTATTAATCGTATTATTAATCAAAGCTATAAAATTCTTTGCTATAGAGAAGAAAATAAAGATTGGGAAAAACCTTTAAAAACTGTTATTATTGAAATAATTGGAATGCAACGATTAATTCAAGATGAAAATAATTTTTTTGTTTTATTGTCAAAATTAGAAGCATTATTTAATCTTAATGAAACTAACGATTTTTTTGATTTTAGAAGAACTGTATTTGAGTGTATGACACTATTGGAAGGAATGATAGTATGCAATCAGGATTAATAAATTTAAATCGTAGACTTCGCGCGAATGGCGGAAATCAAGAAGGTCGTATGCAGAAAGATAAGTTGCGTTCTTTACAAAAAGCTTTGCTCTACTCATACCAGGCCGCGGACATTATTATAAATGAAAAACAATATAGATGTTTAATAAATCCAGATAAAGTGAAACAGGACTATGATGACAAAATGTTATCAATTGAATTCAATTCAGAAACTAAATCAGGAGATGTATTTTATTGGATTAACACAGATACATATTGGATTGTGTATCTAACAAATTTAGAAGAAGATTCTTATTTTAGAGGTATGATTCGTAGATGTAGATATGATATACAATATATTTTAGATGGAGAAATATATACAACAAAGGCGGCAATAAGAGGGCCTGTAGAAACAAAAATAGTGCATAATTTAAAAAGTGATATTAGTTATGATGTTCCTAATCATACTCTAAACATGCTTTTGCCCGCTACTGAATCTAATTTAGAATTCTTTAAAAGATATAATAGATTTATGTCACAAGGTATTTGTTGGGAAATTCAAACTACAGATAAAACAAGTATGACAAATGTCATAGAAATAACTGCTAAAGAAAATTATAAAGATATTTTTAAAGATAGTAATGAAATTGTAAATGAACTAGTTCCAGATATTTTTATTACTCCTGGAGAAAGTGTAATTAATGAAATTAGAGGAGATAGTTTATTAAGATTTTATGAAGAATCTGTTTTTATAGATGAACTAAATGAAGAAGGTAGTTGGAGCGTATCTAATCCTTCTATTGTAAGAATAATTTATCAAAGTCCAGAAAAAATAATTTTATCTGGGCAACAAGCGGGAAGATTTACATTATCTAAAACTAATAGTGCTGGTGATTCCAGAGAAAGGGAACTTAGAGTAGATTCTTTGTTTTAAGGTGAGAATATGAAAATGGTTGCAGTAAATACAATAGAGTCTAGCTTTCTTTCTTGTGAGAGGGATCTCTCTACTATTATAGAAATGTTATTTTTAAAACAAAAGCCGCACAGTGATGTATTGAAAAAATTATTAGTAGTTACTAATAAAGATTGTTTAACAAATAGTGCTGACTATCAAAATATTATAAATAATAAATCTATTGCAGATTTAATTAATGAAGGATATATTAGAAACGTACCTAAACTAGAAATTGATAAACATATTAAAAATTATATTCTCATAACATTTACTAATTTTGAAGAAAACAATACTAATAAAGCATTTAGAGATTGTATGATTAATTTTGATATAATTTGTCATCAATCAAATTGGACACTAGATAATTTCGCTCTACGTCCAATTAAAATTTTAGGTTATATAGATGGAATATTAAATGGAAAACGCTTGGCTGGTATAGGCACGCTACAGTTTGCTGGAGCTGATATAATTTTATTAGATAATGAATTGATGGGATATACAATATCTTTTAGAGCAATTCATAGCACATTACCTAGCACTGGAGGAGACAGATCTATTTCTGTAACTCCAAGATGATAGATAAATTTTTATTATGGTCAGGATCAAAAATTCCATTTATTGAGATAGAAGAATCTATTGTTCAACCGAAATTAAAAGAAATTGCTATGGTAGAAGAAGATAATTTTTTTATCGCGGCAAAAATATTAACTTTTTCAAAAAATTCTCTTTCTGAAAAGGACAAATTAGGTTCAGAAGATAAGACTAATTTTGATATTATTATGTCAATAGTTAACAATCCTAATAATGCTCAATTGAAATCATCAGTTTTAATGTTATTAACAATAATTTTTCCAGACTATTTTATTGATTTAGAAGGACGAATTTTATTAATTAAAAGTGATGTAGATAAAAGCGTAGTTAAAGTTATAGATAGCTTTAATTATGAATCTTTTTCAGAGAAAATAAAAGAAATTTTTTGTTTAAAATTTTTTATCACAGAGCAAGATTTTAATCCGCAAGGTAAATTGTCTAGAGAGATTGCGGAAAAAATTAAAAAAGGCAGAGCAATAGTGGCGAAAGAAAAAGGTCAAAACCAAGAAAATTTTTCATTATTATGTTATTATAGCGAATTATTATGTATGAATGGTTATTCTCCAGAAGAAGTTAATAATTTAACTTTATATCAATTATATATATTAGGAGAAAAGTATAAAAACAAAGTATTATATGAACAATATGAACGCTGGAAAATTGCTGGTGCCAAAGATATAGAGAATCTAGACCATTGGATGAATTTTTCCGATGAAAAGAAAAAATAAAGTAACTTACTTTAAATTATTAAGGAGGATATAAATACATGAAATTTGGTGTAAGAGAATGCGTAGATGTAGTTTTTAAAGCTAAATCTAAAATCAAAATTGGAAATAGTATATTCCAAAAAGATGAGCCAGTTATCTATCTTGAAACAGCAAAGACATCTACTTTAGAGCAGGCTGCAACTACTGTTTATGCTCAAGGTGGAGCTGGAAACCCAAGATTGATTGCTTGGGAAGGAGAAAAAACTCTTACTTTTACTGTAGAAGATGCTTTAATGAGTCCGCTTGGATTCGCAGTATTGTCTGGTGCAGGCTTAGTAAGAGCTGGAGAAAATGATGTACACTTACATGTTCATCAAACGTTACAAGCATTTGCAGATGTAACTGCTACAGGAATTGAAATAGATGCAACTGATCAATTATATGTCGGTCAAGATGCAGCTGGTAAGGCAGTATATCAAACAGTTTGTGTTGGTTACCCTACTTCAATCTTCGGATTTATGTTAAACTCTACCGGTGATATAATTGGTCGTTTAAGAGAGGGTACATTTGTGGAAACTAATGCCGCAGATTTTGCTGATACTGGAAAGAAAATTTTGAAATTTAAGTTTCCTAATGATATTGCTCTTGTTGAGGGAGATTCTGTATTAGCATTAGTTGATTTCTACGTTGTTAAAAATTCTGGAGCTTTCCAGATGGATATTACGCCTGACAAGTTTGCAGGTTTCTTCTATGTTGAGGCTAGCACACTATTTAGACGTCAGAGCGACGGTGTTGATCTACCAGCAGAATTTGTAATTCCTAATGTTAAGATTCAATCTAACTTTACGTTTACAATGGCTTCTACAGGTGATCCAAGTACATTTACTTTCACAATGGATGCTTTCCCAGATTATACAAAATGGGATAAGACAAAGAAAGTATTGGCTATGTTACAAGTTATTGAAGAAGGTACTGGTACGGATGTAGTTGGAACAATTGCACAAACTATAGAAGGAACTTCTTCTGTAGGCGATAGAGTTCATACAGATTCTGGATCTGATATAGCTAACGCATAATTAACTGGAGAGGAGAAATCCTCTCCAATTTTTCTATTTAGGAGGGTTGTAAAATATGCCAACGTATAGCCCAATTGCGGGATTGATATATTCTAATAATGTATATGTTCATTATAGTAGAAATGATTTTAATAAACATAGATTACAATTTAGCGGATTAGATAAACAGTATAGACAAAGAGCAATAAAACTTTATCAACAAAAGGCTAAAAAATATAATGAGCAAGAGTTAGAATCATTAAAAGGGCCTGGTATAACAGATGTTAAGTCTTTAATTGCTACTTTTGATGAAAAAAATTTAGATTCTATTATAACTAATATGCTTAATAGTATTAATATAGAAGGATCTGGAAAAGAGATAAACGCGGCCGCAGACACTACTTTAAATAGTGATTATGATGCTTTTACTAGAGGTCTAAGAAATATAGATTCAGTAGTAAATTCTTTAGATGAAATTAATACCACTTTAATGGATTATTTAAGTGATTCTAATAAAGCCAATATAAGTGGCGTTTCTTTAAGTAACTTAATCTCTATTCCTAAAAAATCAATATCCAACTTAAACAAAATTAAAAGTCAGATATCCAATTTTTCTTCTTCTGGAATTAATGGAAGGGTTACATATGTAAGCGGAAGTGGTAAAAGTGAAAGTGTTCCAGTTTCAAAAATTCTAGGATCAATAAAAGAAGAACTGAAGAGCGTTATAAGCAGTACAAGCGAGGCTATTGCAGTTATCACAGCAAACAAAACAATAATAAGTCTTGATGGATCTATTCTTAATGATATAAAAATTACAGTAAGTGACTTAGATATGCTTCCTGGAACTTTAACAAGTGATAAAGGTTCTATACGTTATAGTGATTCAGATGGACAGATAATTTTTAATTTAGCGACAAATAAAGAAGAAGATGAAAAAGGTAAAAAGATTTATTCATTTATAGAAAAATCAACATTAGGTAATTATATGTATGGAGTACAGTGGCAAGCCCGCTACCTAACATATAATGCGATAATGCATAATAATACTTATTTATCTAGTTCTTTTTATAATTATATTGCCGCAAAAAATATTGAAAGTGCTTTTAATTTACATAAATATGGTACAGATTTAATATTTATTAATTACGCAAATGAATTATATTCTTTGTCAGATTTTTTTGATGGATTATCAAATTCTAATAAATTACCTAGTTTATCAACTACTGGATCTGGATCAATACCTAACAGATGGATAGGAAGAGGAAGATATGGTAGCGATGATGGGGATAATGTAAGACCGTATCATGCTTGGATACGTGCTAAAAGAATAAACTCTGAAATGAGAAATTTAAAAGTACAGTTGAATTTTAAAATTTAGAGAAGTTGCTTGACAGCCTAAAATTTTTATGATATAATTATTTTAGAAGAAATAAAAGGAGAATGAAAGATGAATATTATAAGTTTTAAATCAGTTGATATAGAAAAAATTAGTTTACCTGAACAAAAAGTTATTGATGTATTTGGTTATGAAATAAGAGTTAAACAATATTTAAAATCATCAGATAAAAGAGATTTAATAATGATTTCTATACAAGAAAGTATTGTTGATAAAATAATAAATCCTTATTATCTTGATGTAAATTTTTATGTTAATTTAATTAAATTATATACAGATAATGTTTTTATTGAAGAAGATGAAGAGGATGTATTTGAATTATATGATAAATTAAAGATAACTGGAATGCTAAATGATATTGTAAATGCAATACCAGATGAAGAGTTTGATCTTTTATTTGAAATGCTTGGACTAACAGTAGAAAAATATGAATCATATACACTATCTATTGCTGGAGTAGTTAATTCTTTGATTGCGCAGTTGCCAAAAAGTGTGAATGAAGCAACAGATGCTATCCAAGAATTTGATCCAGAGACACTTAAAATGATTATGGACATAGCAAGAGATACTGGTTACAAAGGCTAATGGTATCTTAGGGACAATTGTCTTTAAGTTTAAGGTCTTACTATTAATATATATAATAGTAAGACCTTATTTTTTTTAGAATAAATATAGGAGGTAAAAAGAGAAATGGCTAATTTAGTAAATTATACTATAGGCTTTAAAGCTGATGAAAGCGGCTTGTTGAAAGTAAAAGCAGCACTTCAAGATATACAGAAGAAGGCTCAAATTCAGACTGTAGGTCTTAATCAACAAGATCTGTTAAATGCGGCAGATGCAGCTAAACAACTAGAAAATGCTTTAACAAAAGCTTATAATGTTAGATTAGGAACAACAAATGTTGCTACATTTAATCAAGAGTTACAAAAAACTGGAAAAACTTTAGATAAATATAGAGAAGAACTTAGCTGGGCTGGAAAAGAAGGCAATAAAGCGTTCAATCAATTAGCTTCTAGTTTAATAAATACTAATTTACAACTAAAGCAAAGTAATCAACTTTTAACAAACATGGCTACTACCATGAGCAATACTATAAAATGGGGTATTGCCTCTAGCGCGATGAATACTTTCTCAGGAAACATTCAGCACGCATATGGATATGTTAAAAATTTAGACAGATCTTTAAATAATATTAGAATTGTAACTGGAAAAAGTGCTGAAGATATGAGAACCTTTGGAAGAGAAGCAAATATCGCGGCCAAAGCACTTGGAACAGCTACACTAGAATATACAGAAGCTAGTTTAATTTATTATCAACAGGGTTTAAGTGATGAACAAGTCCAGGCTAGAGCTAACGTAACCGCCAAGGCCGCGAATGTAGCTCAAACATCTGCAGAGGAAATGTCAGAATACTTAACTGCAGTATGGAATGGATATAAAGTAGATGCGGCAGAAGCAGAACTATACGTAGATAAATTAAGCAAGGTTGCTGCAACTACTGCGTCAGACTTAGAAGAATTAGCTACTGGTATGAGTAAAGTTGCTTCTGTTGCTGCGTCTATGGGTGTCGATATAGATCAATTAAATGCTCAATTAGCGACTATTATATCTGTAACGCGACAAGCTCCTGAAAGTGCTGGTGTAGCTTTAAAAACAATATTTGCTAGAATCTATGATCTATCACTTGGTGCTACTGATGAAGATAATATAGATTTTGGTGCTGTAAATGATGAATTAAATAAGATGGGAATCTCCATTACGGATGAAACAGAATCTTTAAAAGACATGGGAGAAGTCATTGAAGAGATTGGTGAAAAATGGGGAACTTGGACTAAAGAACAACAGACAGCTATAGCTGTTGCAATAGCTGGTAAAAGGCAGTACAATAACTTATTTGCTCTTTTCGATAACTGGGATATGTATACTGCTTCTGTTAGAGAATCTGCTACTGCAGTAGGTACATTACAAGAACAGCAAGATATATATATGGAAAGTGCTGCGGCAGGGTTAAATAGATTATCTACTTCATGGGAAAAGATATTCGCTAGTTTATTAGATGGAAGAACTATTAATAGATTTGCTAATTCTTTAGAAAAAGTTGTTAATTCTCTTAGTGATTTTATAGATGGAATTGGCGGAGGAGCTAATTTTGCTATTTCCGCAATTACAGCACTTTCAGTATTATTTAGTAATCAATTGGCAAAAGGAATTAGTGATGCTAGGAATCAATTAGTTAGTTTTTATGATACTGCTAAACAACAGACAGCAGTTGAAGATACTATTAGACAAATAAATGCTATGTATGGTAGTGCCTCTTTATCACAGGCTTCTCAACTACCTGCAGATAAAGTAGATACTGCTTCAAGAGATGCTTTGCTCGCGCAATCACAAGCTGCAAAAGAACTATTATCTGTTAGACGAAATTTGACTGATGAAGAGTTAAAATCTGCACAAATAAGTATAGCAAAAATAGGTACATTAACTCAAGAAGTTGCAGAAATAGAACAGTATAACGCAATGGTAAAAGAGCGTAGGGCCACCTTAACAGAAGAAGAAGGTACTGAAAAAGAACGCTTAGCTACTTTAACATTAGTACGTGATAAAATTAAAGAAATATCAGATGCAATAAGAGAAGAAGTAGAATTGTCTAGAGCTACTACAGCAAGTAATAAAGAAAGACGAGAAGATTCAAAGGTTATAGCAAAAGAACAAACTGAAAGATTAATTCATCTTTATGGTGAACATGATATTTTAGAAGCAATAAATGAAGAATATGACTTAAGTTTATCTATTGTAAAAAATCTTGCAGGTGATAAGAGACAAATAACAGAATTAAATAAACTTCTTTTACAAACAACTATGGCACTTAATACAGAAGAAGGAAAAATTCGCGAGGAAGCAGAGATTCGGAAACTTGTTGAAAAAGGAACTGGTGATGAACTAAAATTACAATTAGAACAAGAGAAACAAAGACTTAGTTATTTGAAAGAAGAAGGTACTCAGAGACAGAATATTTCTATGCTAATAAAAGGTATTTCCGCTACTGCATCTGTTATAAATGCGGTATTAAGCTTTTCTAATACTTTATTAGATAAAAATGCAACTTCCGCAGAGAAGTGGTCTGCCGCAAGTAGTTCTCTTTCTTCTGCATTATCTACAGTAGGAATGGCATTAATGGTTGTTAATCCAGTAATTGGTAGTATAGTTTCTGCGATAGGAGTCATAGGTGGCGGAATTCTTAGAAATATTTCTAAAGAAGTTGCAGATGCGGCTAAGAGAAGTGAAGAGTTAAATAATCAATGGAAGAATCTTGGAAATGAAATAAAATCTGTTAATGATAAGATTCTTACACTTTCTTCTGATTTAAAAGAAGTAAAACTTGATACTGAACTATCAGAAGAATTTAAGGAGCTATCTAATGGTGTTAGTCAATATGGAGAGAATATTAGTCTTACATCTTCTGAATATAAAAGATATTTAGAATTAGTTGTCCAATTAGTTGGATACAGTGATCAGATAGTAGTAGGATATAATACTGAAGGGCAAGCTATTATTGACAAAAATACTGCGCTAGAAGAAACTGTTAGATTGTTAAAAGAAGAGAGAATAGAACAACAAAAAGCAGGTATTTCACGAGAGTCTCAAGCCGCAGTAATTCAAGCAATAGAAGAAGCTATGAAGAATTCTAATGATGCATTAAAAAAGAGCGGAAAAGAGCTATCTAGTATTGCACTTCAATATCAAGTTATTATGGAAGGATTTATTGCAGAAGTTCCAGACGTATTAAAAGTAAGTTTTGATTATGAAGGTGCATTTGAAGATTTAGCTAGAATTGCTGAAATAGGCAGATTAGCTGGAGATAATTCAGATTATATTGTAGAAAATCTTGAAGAAATTAAAGAAGTATATAAAAGATTAAGAACTGGTATCACAGATGAAGCATCAGAGACAGTAAAAACTTTTATTAGAACTCTTGATCCAAGCACAATGGATGCCGCAGTAAAAGATTATGATAGAGCTTTAAAGCAGAATGCAAAAGTTATGGAATCTGCATCAAGAGATTTTGTTAAATTAGCATTTGATATTGGTATGTACACTGATGATATGTATCAACAGTTAGAAAATACTGGATTTGCTAATGCTTTTTCAAAATATATAATTTCTGCCTATAATATTACTGATAACGCTAGTTTTCAAGCCCAGAAGCATGAAGTAATGGATGAGTTAGAAGAATTTATAGCTAACATTCCAAAACTTACTACTGAACAAATAAAAATTTTTGATGAATCTCAGTATAAAAATAGACAAGAATATATAGGTGCCTTATTAGATTTTTTTAAACTTGAAGAATATGCTGAAGAAGAGTTAACTGCTATTGAAATTGCTCTTGATGTAAAATTTAATCCAGATGAAGATTCTATTATAACTGGAACAACAGAATTAATGAATGATGTTCAAAGAAGATTTGATGAATCTGTCGCAAAAAAAGGATTAAATTTAAATATAAATCTTAGTCAGTATTTTACATCTACAGAAGCTCAAAAAGCATTATCTCTATTTGATTTTGAAGCTCTTGCAAAAGATGCAGAAAAAGAAATTCAAAGAGTTAAAGAATTATTAATGTTACAAAAGGAAAGAGTACAGGATTATGAGCTAGTATCTAGTTCACTAAAAGCCTTACTTTCTGGAGAAGAATTAGAAGCTAAAACTATTGAAAAGCTTATTGATTTATATAAAGATCTAGGTTTAACAAGAGGTAGTACTACTGCCGAATGGATAGATGTTTTAAAGACTGCACAAGAAGAGTTAGAAAAAACTGCCATAAAAGCTGCAAAGTTAGAATCTGTACAAAAAATAGAAGCTGCTCAAGAAATTCTTGTAAAAGCGAAATTAGATGATGATGAATTAATTGATGCATTAAGTGCTGTAGTGGATGCAGAATATGATATATATGTAAATGTTGAGATTGATAGATTAAGTGATTTCAATGACATGGTTACTGTAATGGAAGAAGTAGAAACCATGGCTAGCAAAATTGGAGAAAAATTCATTGTTGCCGCAGAAGACATAAGTAAACTTAATGAAGTATTTCCTGGAATTTTAGAAGGAATGCAGATATTAGAGGATGGCTCAGTTAAACTGAATCGAACTATGGTAGAGAATGCTATGTCATCCGCGCAGTCAGAAGTTGAGATAGAGCGCGAAAAGGTAATTGAAAAATTAAGAACAGCTCAATCAGAAGTTTTAGCTAGAGCAGAAGCGGCTAAAGTATTAGCTGAAATGGCTCAGCAAGTAGCTACTGGAGAAATTAATTCTGCAGATTTTTCTAGCGAACAACGTAGCACTATAGACGCTGCATTACAAACTTTAAAAACAGAAAATAGTGAAGAAACATCAAAAAAAGAACAAGATGATCAGAAAAATGTTGTAGATAGTTCAGCAATAAATGCTAAAAGACTAGCTACCAATTATGGTAATGCTTTTGCCGCGATAGTTACAGATAGTGCTAATGCTTTTAATCAAGTAATAGCAAATGGAGAAGCCGCTGCTACTGGAGGTACGGTATCTTCAGCTTTTAAATCTGTGGCAAGTGGAGTTGAGACTACTGGTGGGGCAGAATTACAAGGAATTACAAAAGCAAATATTATTAGTGAACTTGATACAAAAGGTATAGTTGATGATAACGCTGCTTATTTATCAGAAGCATTAAATGATTATTATACAGCGTTGATGGCGCAGTATAATGCATTTGAAGGTAATATTGCTGAAATTGAAGCTAGAGGTGTAGGTTTAGATAAAGTTTTTGACAATATTTCAAAAGGTATTGGTGCCGCAGGAAAGAAGGCTAGTGGAAGTTCTAAGGAAGTTAAGGATTTAACTGATATCTACCATGATTTAAATATTGAATTGCAGAAACTTGAAAAGAATCTTGAAAGAGTACAAAAAGTTGAAGAACATATGGTTGGACAAGACTTATTAGATAATCTTGCTCAACAAACTGCATATTATAGAGAACAAAATAGATTGCTTGAAGAAAAGCTTGCACTACAAAGAACTGATTTAGCACAAAGACGTGCTGAGTTAGAAGGTATGGGAGTTACTTTTGGAGAAGAAGGTCAAATATTAGATTATAATAAATTTGTTAATGTTGAAGGTCTTAGAGATAAGATGTCTGAATATGAAACTTTATTATATGAAAGTGTAGAAACTACAAAAGATTCAATTCAAGAAGTTTATGATGCTTTATATGATATAGAAGTAAAGAAATTTACCTATCATGTAGAAATTGCTATTGATATAGATGATGCAAGAAAAGCTTGGAAAGAATTCTTAGATGAAATGGCCAATTATGCAGAAGATAATATTATAGATCCTTTACAAAGTAATATTGATCTATTTGAACAATTAACTGCTAGTGGATCTTCTGTTGAGTATTTAACTGAACAAATTAATAAAACTATTGCAGAATTAGAAAAAGGTGAAGGTGGTTTATTTGCGGGACGAGAAGCGGAAGGTCTTGCTATGCTCGAAGAGTATCAAAATAAACTTCAAAGCGCTTTATTAGATATTAACAGTCTTCAAAAAGAAATAGAAGCAGCCTATCTTAACTTTATTGACAAGGCAAAAAATGAGTTTGACGAACATGTAGATCAATATCAAAGAATCAGTGATATTTTAGATCATCAAGCTACATTAGTAGAACTTATATATGGTGAACATGCTTATGATCTACTTAATCAAGTATTTGATGCACAATACGCTAATAATCTAGGTCAATTAGATTTCTATCGTCAACAAATTGATTATTGGACAGAATTAAGAGATACGTTTGATGAGGGTACTGATGAGTGGAAAGCTGCAAATAAAAATATTGAAGAAACTCAAACTAATCTTAATAAATTAATTGAACAATCTATCAAGAATTTAGTTAGTCAATATGAGAATGCTGTTGCCGCGATTTTTGATGCTGTAGATAGATCTCTTACTGGCGGACTTGGTCTAAGTGCAGTTGGTGAACAATGGGAACAGGTACTTTATTTACAAGATAAATATTTAGATAATACTGATAGAATTATTCAAACACAAAAACTTTCTAATACTATGCAAGCGGATATTAACGCAGCAAGTAACTTAGCAACACAACAGAAGTTAAGAGATGTACAAGAGCAAATATTAGGTCAGTTGCGGGAAAGGGATAAACTTACTCAATACGACCTTGATAGAGCAGAAGCTTTATATAAGATTGCTCTTGCAGAAGTCGCTCTACAAGATGCACAGCAAGCAAAAACTAGTATGCGGCTAGTTAGAGATACGCAAGGTAACTGGACATATCAATACACCGCGGACCAGGGCGCGATAGATCAAGCTCAACAGGATTTGTTAAATGCTCAATCTTCTCTTTACTATATGGATGTAAATGCATATCAATCTAATTTACAAGAAATGTATGATATATATGCAGAATATCAAGAAAAAGTAAAAGCTCTTTATTCTAATACTACAATTGATGCGGAAGAGAAGGAAAGATTAAAAGTAGAATATGCTCAATATTATGGTACACTAATTGATGAAATAACTGCTCAAAATCAAGAGATAAGAGTTAATCTTACTTCATCTGCATTTGCTACTATTGCCGCGATTTATGCTCAAGATCAAGAAAATGTTACCGGACTAACAGAAGCAGAATTAGCATTAATCCAAGATATGACTGCAGGATTCGAATTAAGTTATTTAGAATTTGAAGAAAGTGTTAGAGAAAATTGGGATAATATTAGTGAGAAGTCTGACGAAACAATGGGAAGTATCCTTGGAATGTGGACTTCAAGCGTACAGGAAATGATCTCTAGATTTGCAGAAGACGAAGATAGTTTTATGAATGTTTGTTTAAATACATATGACCAATTGGATGAAGCTACTGCAGACTATCAGACTAAATTAAAAGAATTAGAAGAGGCGGCAGGTAATAATTTTACTAATATTTCTAGTAATATCGCTGATGCAGCTGAACAGACAGGTATTTTAAATAAGGTTGTTGGTGATTTAATTCTTAAATATGAAGAAGAATGGGAAGCTATAAATGACTTATTTGATCAATACAAAACTTTAGTTGGTTGGTATGATAGTGTAAAAGAAGCTGCTTTGGCAGCTGCTCAAGCTGCATATGAACTTGCTCAAGCTAATCGTCAAGCAGCTCTTAACGCGGAATATTCAGATATTAGCTATTCTACTGGTTATATTTCAAGTAGCGGGACTGGAACAGGTGGGACATCTGGCACTGGTAAAGGAACAGGTGGAACTTCTGGTGCAGGAGTTAGTGGAACATCAGGAGGTGGAGCTAGCGCACCAGTAACCAACTATAGAAGAACGTATAAACCAATAAGTTATATGACTGATGAACCAATAGTTAAAGGATATGAAAAAATTACATTAACATCTGATTCCAACGCAGATGATCTAAAAAGGGTAAAACAAGACACAGCTTTTACAAAACAAGTTAATGAGGCAGTAAATCGTACATGGGGTCCAGATGATCCTGTAACTATGGGTGGATGGCAATTAAAACTTATTACAAGTGTTAGAGCAGCTAAAGGTGGAGTAGTTACTGATACTGCTAATAGTCTTGGAGAGGATACCTTGGCCGCGGTAAAATATGGAGAAAGAATATTAACTACAGAACAGACTAAAACATTTGATAATTTTATTTACGATATTCTTCCTGCAATGATAAATGCCTTAAAAGAAGCTAAAAATATGCATCAATATATAAATAATACTAGTATAAGCAATGTAGACTCTATTAATTCACCTGCTGGAGGAACTTATTATATTGATCGTCTTGAATTTCCTAATGTAAGTAGTAGTGATGAAATTAGAAGCGCATTAATAAATCTTTCTGGCTATGCTAGTCAACGAGTTAATAGTAATAGAACATAAGGCTGTTTAACAGCCTTATAGTTTTCTATTGTTTAAATTTGACTAGTAGAAAAATTTTTGATATAATAAATTATAAAGGAGATGGGTTATGAGCAATATTCAAGAGGAGTTATTAAATGCAATACAGATAATAGCTCAAAATGAAACAAGTAAATTAAAACTGCCAAAAACAGTATCTACTATTGTTTATGCTATTGCAGATCAGTCTCTTGGTAAATATTTAGTTAAAGAAAAAGACGTAATATATACCGCCTACTCCAATAGTGTTGATATTGTGTATAGAGTAGGTGAAAGTGTTTACGTTCTAGTTCCTAATAGTGACTATAATGAGACTAAGATGATTTTAGGAAGTACTAGTGAATTAGGAGCAGATTTTGTAAATATAATAGAAGATAGAGATAAAGTAAATTTAATTGGAGTAAACTGTTTCACTACTGACGAAACGTTTGGATTGACATCTTCTACTAGAGCACAAGAGTTAGAGAATTATATAGATATAACTCCTTATATAGATATGGCTTCTTTTGAATTATATATTCAGCAATCTATCGGAATAATGATTTCAATGGATGTACGAACTGCATTGGATAGTAGAAATACTTTTAGAGGTAATTATGGTTTAAAGCTTACATGTAAATTTTTTGATAGTAATAATCAAGATGTATATAGAACTTATTATTTAGATACTCCAAAAATGGTCGGAAGTCCTTTGCGGCTAACAACAAAAACTAATCAATATGTTTTATATAATATGGATGTAGCAAGATTTCAGTCAGTCGAAGAATGTATATTATTTGCTACTGGTTTTTCATATGATGGAACTGAACCAGATATTTTTATTGGCAATATAGCTTTAAATTTTGCAGAAGCTTTAACAGAAGAAGAGCTATCTAGCTATGCATTAAATCTTAGAACAGTAAAAGGTACTATCTTTTCAGATAATAGTGATAGTGAATTACCAATGTTGGCGGAATTGAAGATAAGAGGTATAACAACTCAACTTACACCTTCAAATAGTGAATTCTATTGGTTCATTGAAGATGCAAGTATTGATTTTGATAGTTTATATTATAGTTCTTATGGAGATCGCGGCTGGCGGTGTTTGAATGATAGGCTAGGTACTGGAACACAGTCCTTCTTTGTCAGCGGAGATCAGCAGTATATGGTAAAAAGAAGCCAGGTTCCAATTTCGCAATCCACATTTAGAGGTGTTGTAGTTTATGGCGGAATAGTAGTTAGACAAACTAGGACATTCCAAAATTTATCTGCATTATATTCAATAAAAATATCTTCAAGTGCTGGAACTAGTTTTTACTTTGATGCAGGACTAACTGATCTATTGTGTGAAGTTTTAGATAGAAATGGAAATGCGGTAAATAATAATTTTACTTATGTCTGGGGAAGATATTCTTCTACTGGGATCTACATAGAGAAAATTGATACTGGTAATAATAAATATACTTTAGATGTAAATTTAATAGAAACATTTAATACTATTAGATGTTCTGTATTTAATCAAGATGGAACATTGTTTGGTACAGGATCAATTGTATTGACAAATAGTATTGAAAAAGAAGCAGGATATACGTTAGTAATAAATGATTCAAAAAGATTATTCTATTATGATGAAAATGGTGATGCTCCGAATGATCCAATCCCGCAACTTACCTTGTCAGCGTTTGATCCAAATGGTAATGAGATAAATTTAAAAGTAGAATCTCATCAAGTGAAATGGACTATACCAGAAGGAAATACTTTGTTAACTTTTGATAGCGATATACAAAATTATTTAAGAGCAGATACTTTAACTTATGGAATAGCACCAAGATTTGATAAAAGTATGGTTAATAATAATGTTATTGCTGTTGAGATGAAGATTAGGGATATAACATTAATAGGAGAAACTTCTTTTATTTTTACAAAAGAAGGCGACATAGGGACAAATGGAACTAGCTACTATTGTGAAATAGTTCCTAATATAGATACATATGATTTTATAGATTCTTCTGGCGAAACTATAACAAAAAAAGTAAATAATATATATTTTGTTAGAGCTAATACTGGATGGAACGTTGTTCTTGTTTCTACCCCGGATGTCAATAATAATAATGTACAATATAGAAGTGATTTAATACCTTATAATAGTTTATTTAATTATTATAGAGTTAATTTATATAAAGAAGGAATTCTATTAACTGGCGGAATAACAACAAGCTGGTATGTTGGATTAGCTTCTGGTTCAATAGGGTACTATAGTAATGCTAATCCGCTTAGAAACATGATTACTGTTGATGGAAGCGGACTATATAGTAAAGTTTTATTTAAAAGTACAATAGATAAAACTTTAACAGAAAATATTATAAAAGTGCAAGTTACTGAAACTAGTAGTACTAAAATCTTTTATGGAGCTATAACAGTTCCTATTGTAATTGATACTGCTGAAAGTAATTTAAATAATTTATTATTACCAGAAAATAATGGATTTGGTTTTAATGAAGTTGTTTATGGCGCGGACGGGACCACTCCAAAATATGATACAGATGAATTATTTGCTGTACAAAATAAAAATGTAACATGGGAAATGGAACCAAATAATTTTTCTGTTATGCAATCATCACAGAGAAATATTAAAGTAAAACCTATTGAAAAATTTGTTAGTGAAGTAACCAATAATTATATCAGAGGATATATTTCTGATTCTAGCTATATAATTTATCCTGTTATAATGCATCTTAATACTTCTGGATTAGGTATGCTGAATGATTGGGATGGAGTTAAATATGGAATAGATAATGATAGTACTTATATTCTTGCTCCACAAGTAGGAGCGGGAGTTAAAGATAATAATAATATGTTTACTGGAATCTTAATGGGAGATATTCGTAACAGTACAACATATAGCACAACTAATTCAACCAAGACGGTCGGTATGTTTGGATATACCACTGGCGCGCAAATGTTTTCTTTGACGCCATATAATTCAGTAATGACTCTTGGTTTGCCTGGATATGGACAAATAAGATTTGATGGTATTAACAGTACTATTATGTCTGGAAGATATTATTCATCAAGTACTGGAATGAAAATTGATTTATACAATGGTCAAATATTTATTAACTCATTGACAGGAATTAGTGATAGCACGCGCGCGGGAGCGTATATGGGCGCGGATGGCTTGCGTATTGGTAACCCAACTAGCTATTTATTATTTAATCAAGCTTCTGCAACTTTAACAGTTAAAGGAGACCTTCGCGCAGACATCGGATATATAGGCGGATCTTCTGGTTGGACTATCAAAGCCGGAAGTTTCTATAGTGGTAAGACATCTCTTGATTCTACTACAACAGGTGCTTATTTTGGAACAGACGGAATTAATATAGGAACAAGCACTAAATATTTGAAGTACACTTTATCTGCAGGCACTTTGGCGGTTAAAGGTACTATTACCGCGGATGAAGGATATATAGGTGGCACATCTGGATGGACAATTACAAGTGGAGCTATGTATACTGGTAGTAAGAGTAGTTTAAATGCAGTAGCAACAGGTGCTTATCTTGGTGCTGACGGACTTAACGTTGGTAGTAGTAGTAAGTATTTAAAGTTTACAACATCTACTGGTAACTTAGAAATAAAAGGTACTGTATATGCTGATACTGGATATATAGGCGGAGATACTGGATGGATAATTGAATCTGGTGTAATTAGAAGTTATAACAATAGAATTAGATTAACACCTTCTGCTATTACATGTGGAAATTTTTATGTAGATAGTTCTGGATTCATGCGTTGTGAAGATGGAGAATTTAATGGAACTATTTATACTGATTCTGGAGAAATTGGAGGATTTACTATCAATTCTTCTGGTTTAAGATATGGAGGAAGAAATGTTTTATATACAGTAGGCTCTGCAACATGGCTTGGAGAAGATGTTTATCTTTCAAATAGAGGTGGATATCCTTGGACAGTATATAATCTTATAGCTGAAGTAGTTTCTCTTAGAACTGCAATAGATAATATAGATACTGGTGGTGACTAAATAATTAAAAGGAAAAGAAATGAAAAATAAAATATTAATATTATTATTAACTTCATTATTAAGTATACCAACAAATATAACTAATATTGAAGATAATAATTTAAAATATATAAATGAAGGAAGTAATATTATAATGACGACTGAAGGGCATCAATTTAATACTTATGAAAATGTAAAAACTATAGAGTTTGATAAAAATACATTTATAGTATATTACAATAATAAAATTATATGTAGTAATGGATATAAACATAAACTTAATAATATTGGTATTATAGATGAAGTATATTCTTGGCTATATATTGAGGCAGAACTTATAGAGCAACCAACAGGCTCAGATAGTGATTTATATGAAAAACCATATGCAAAAATAATGGCTATTAAAAATGGTGAAATTATTAATTTAAATAGTTCAGATGCAGAATTTTTGTATTGTTATAAAAATGGTGATCTTAGAAAATTTAAAGCAAAACCATCACAAGACGGAAAAGACTATTGGGCATTATGTAATATATCAAGTAGCGTTATAGGAAGTATTAATAATATAATTGAAATTTATATATATTGTGAATAAATAAAGGAGAAAAAATGGAAAAATCAATTAACTTATTAACAGAGGAATTAAAAGAGCAACTAGTCACAAGTATTAATACTTGTGGTCTTCCAATTTCTAATACTTATTTTGTTGTAAAAAGTATTATGATGGAAGTGGAAATGGCATATAAAGATTCTATTATGAATGAACGTATTGCCGCACAAAGCGTAGACGCAGAAATAGAGGTATAACAAATGATTAATTTTATTTTAGGTAATTGGTCAGTGATATTATTTTGCATTATAATTGCAACAGGTGCGTACCTGACCGCGAGAAAGTTTTTACTATTGGACAAAGTAGAAAGAGAAAAAGTTATTACAACTATTTTGCTTGAACTTGTCACAAGAGCTGAATTAGAGTTTGGAGAAGGTATGGGACAGGTCCAACGTTCTGCTGTTTATAATTATTTTAAAAGTAAATATCCAGTTCTCGCAATGCTTATTAACATGGAAACTTTTGATATCATGTTAGATAAATCATTAGAGCTAATGAAAGAAATTTTAAACGGTTAACTAAATGGGAGCATTCTATTGCTCCCATTTTTTTGGTCTAACCTCTTTCATCTCATCTTTGCAAAAATAATTATAATTAGAAAAATGCAAAGGAGGATAATTATGGATTTACTAATGAATTACTCTTTAAAAGAGATCATATTAGTTTTAATAGGATTTAGTGGTTGTGTATCTGCTATTATGAAGATTGGCTCATCCCTTTTTAATTATTTTTCTAAATTTTTTAACTTTAGCTTTAAGAAAAAGCGCAAAGAAGAAAAAGAAGAAGAAGAAAGAAAAGAACTAATTAACAGTATTAATAATTTAAATAAAAGATTTGATAAACTAGAAGAAACAGTAGATACATTAAAACAATCAGATAAAGACGACATAAAATCTTTCATAACTAGAGAATTTCACTACTTTACATACCAAAAGAAATGGATTGATAATTTTAGTCTTCAATGTATTGAAGATAGATATACTCATTATAAAAAGTACGGAGGGAATTCTTTCATTGAGGGATTTATGAAAGAATTAAGAAGATTACCAAAAGAACCACCAACAGATTTATGAAATTAATAAATTAAAGAGATAAGAGGAGAACTTAAAATGAACTATTTATACATATATTTAAATAAAGGAGGATGATTAGATGGCAATTATCAATAATCTCTTCCCGCCAATAATTGCAGCGTATATGCCCGCATTTGTGATGGATTCCGAAGAGGGATGTAAGATTTATTTCTCAATATCTACTCTAAATAATTATTCAGAGGTTGGACATATACAGCTTACTTGCGCAAATTTAATAACTAATCAAAATGCTTTATATGGTTCAGGCGAGCCAGAAGAAGAGAAAACACCTTGGAAAAATAAAATAAGATTCTATACTTTATCAGAGGTAGAGTATGATGGGGATAGGGGTAGCTATTTTGTAAGGTTAACTAATAAAGATATAGAAGGAGATTTTAAAAACTTAGCTTATAAGGTACAAATACGTTTTGGTTCGACTACTAATTTTGAAGATCAAGCATCTTGGTTAACTTCAAATTTGATGTCATTCTCAGAATGGTCTTCTGTATGCATTATTAAGGCTATCCCGCAACCAGAATTTTCTGTAGTTGGATTCGTAGAAGGAGAGGATATAGAAACTGTTCTAGCTACTTCATCAATTATGTGTGTTGGAAACTATTTTTGTGAAGATCCTTCTGAAACTCTTCAAAGTTATAGATTTAGAATTTTTGAAGACGGAGTTTTATTAGAAGATTCTGGTATAATTTCAACTCCTGTAAACGCGGGAAGTGATACAAATACAACAATAGAAGATAGTCAACAAGTAATACAATATATAGTAAGACATGTCTTAAATGAAGATAGTAGCTATATATTAGAATGGTATTACATTACTAAGAATTTTTATGAAGCTACTGGTACTTATAATTTTTCAATTCTTCAAAATGAAATGTTTCCATTAAATATTACTTTAATTATTCAACCAGATGAAGAAAATGGAAGAAATAAAATTAGTATGACATCTACAGGTACAGTTATTGGAAATCTAGCTATTAGAAGAACATCTAGTAAAGATAATTTTGAACTATGGGAAGATATTAAAATTATTCAAATAGTAGATAATTTAGTCGAGTTAGATTTATATGATTATATAATTGAAAGCGGCGTATGGTATAAATATGGTGTTCAAAGAATTTCTAATCGAAATGAACGAGGCGCAATAACTATAGGAAAATATGGTTATTTAAAATATGATCATGAAGATTCAGAATTGATAGTAACAGATGACGAAGAAATTATTAATAATTTTAAAAGTTGTTTTTTATATAGTAGCGGAATTCAATTAAAACTAGAATTTAATACAAGAGTATCAAGTTTTAAAACAACAGTATTAGAAACAAAGACAGACACAATTGGAAGTAGATATCCTTTTATTAGAAGAAACGGTAATGTTTATTATAAAGAGTTTCCAATTAGTGCTTTAATAACAAGTATTTGTAATGACAATGATTTATTTGCTACTGCTGAAGAAGTGCTTGGCGGGAAAAGGTCTGCCGCGCTATTTGAAGCATTTAATGAGAAACATAATATAATTAGTATGTATGATTATAATTATGAAAGAGAGTTTAGAAATTCTGTTTATAAATTTTTAGAAGATGGCGGAAATAAATTATTTAAATCTCCAACAGAAGGAAATTTAGCAGTAAGACTTATGAATATAACTTTTTCTCCTGAAGAGTCTTTAGGAAGGTTAATTTATACTCTTGATTGCAACGCTTACGAGCAAGGGGATGTTCTAATATCTACGTTAGTTAATTTAGGAATTTTATCTGATGAAAACTTTGATGTAGATTTAAATGTTAGAAAGGTTGTAAATTCTATTGGTCAAATATTTGGAACTATTACAATGAGAGAAGAATTAATAGCTAGAATTAGAAGAGAATATAGTAAAAATGAATTTGGATATGCTTATACTGTTGGTGATATAATAAGTATTAATATAAATGCACCTGCAGGATCAATGTTTAATATAAATAATCAAGAGGTTGTAATGGGAGATACAGAAATATATGAATATAATGATGGACCAATTACAAGCTTATATTTTTATATGAGTTCAAATGATTCCTTCCTTGAAGATGGAGTATCACCAACAACTGATATAATTGTTAACTTTATTTATAAGCAACTTATACAAGAAGATACAAGTGAATACTTTACTAGCGCCTATAATTATAGAGTTGTTGGTGATGTTTATCAAACATTTGAAAAGGAACAGGATATAGCTAAATTAATTTACAATAGATATTATGATAGACAGACATTGTTTAAAATTGAATTATTATCTATTGAAAAAATTAGAATTGAAGCATTAGATCCGGCGATAGAATTACCTAATGGAACTGTTATATACAAGAAACCAGAATTTAAGATTAACAATATTAAAACTCCTTTTAGAATGAATGATACTAATATTTATCAACTACAAAGAGGAATAATAGATATAAAGAAATTATACTTTACAGAGAAAACAACTGCAAAAGTAGACTATATAGCAAGGATCAGAAGGGGCATCTATTAGAGGGGAGGTAGAATAAAGAATGTTGAATTTACCATATTTAACAGATGAATCTTTTCTATCTACTGTTGATTCATATCTAAATAAAGAACATTATGCAAAAGTAATGGTTTTAGATTGGAATGAAAATTTAATAGCTGAAATTCAAGGCAAGATAACATCTGGATCAATAAATCTTAATGCAGACTCTACCGTTAGAAGAATTTGTAACTTTAATATGGTCGCGGAAGCAAGAGAGAATGATCTTACTAATATAGAGAATATAATATCTATAAATAAAAAATTTGTACTATTTGTTGGTTATAAAAATGTTTGGAATAAATGGAAAGAACATGATATAATATGGTTTCCTATGGGATTCTATATTTTTTCTACTGCTAATATATCACATACCTTACAAGGAATTACATTGACAGTTACTGCAAAAGATAAAATGTGTTTATTAGATGGTAGCGCGGGCGGCACTCTTCATTCTACAGTAAGCTTTCATGATGAATATACCTATGAAGATGATGGTTCAATTACAATAACCTATCCAATAATTTATAAAATAATACAAGAATTAGTAAACCATTGGGGTGGAGAACAATTAGGTAAAATTATTATTAACGATGTTGCGGAAAGAATAAAACTAGTTATGCGATGGAATGGCGGAATGCCGCTTTATTACAATCCTAATACTAGCGTATATTCAGTAAACGAGAGTGATATAGTTGATGATCCCGCCGCATGGAAAATTTTTTATGATGGAGAGAACGTTGGCTATACAATGACAGATTGGACATACCCTGGGGAACTAACATTCGCGGCAGGGACCACTGTCGCGCAAGTTTTAGATACTATAAAAAATGCTTTAGGAAATTATGAGTATTTTTATGATATAAATGGAAATTTTGTATTTCAAGAAATAAGAAACTACATGAATACAACATATCGTCCAATTACAGAATTGGATAGTGGAGATTATGAAATAAATTTTTCAGAACAAAAATATGTATATTCATTTAGAGGAAATGGTATAGTTACTAGTTATAGTAATTCTCCAGATTTTGAAAATATAAAAAATGATTTTGTTGTATGGGGTCAGCGCACAACGCCAACAGGATCTAAAATAGATATTAGATATCATTTGGCTATTGATACTAAACCAATTCCTAGGTCTATAACAGTAAATAACGAAGAGAGAGTTTTAGACTGGAGAGCAGAATTATTTTTACAAGGTAGAGAATCTCAAGAGCTTGGACTATATGCAGGATACTATTGGCCAGCTTTAGCAACAGAGTGGGAACGCCTTTATGATATGGAGAATGCAAGATTCCATAGTGAAGTAATAAATAATCCTAGTTCTATCAATTATTTTTTAGATTTTATAGATAAAGGTAGTCAATTATCTCAATTTTCTGTGCAGAATATAAATAGAAGAACTGTAGTAGTTATTGATGAAGGTGTGAACTGTGTTTATTCAGATGAAATACCTGATATAATTATTATTAATTTAGAGCATGAAGATGCGCAAGAGCAGGTTGCTGAAATGCAGAGAATTGGACAGAATTATTCTCAAAGCTCCAATGCTATATACTCTCGGTTATCTTCTGGAGGCGCACAAAAGAGTGCTTTCTCTGTTGTAAGAGAATTAGTATTTCAACATACTACGTACAATGAGACAGTCGCGCTTTCTTCAATGCCAGTATATTATTTAGAACCAAACAACAGAATAGAAATAGAGGATACTGCAATTGGAGTTTATGGTGATTTTATTATAAAATCAATTAACATGCCGCTTGGGCATGATGGAACAATGTCAGTTAATGCAGTAAGAGCAACAGAAAGAATTTAAAAGAAGGGAGAAAAAATGAGCCATAATATTGGACAAATAAAATATGATGATTTAATTTATCCAGGAGAATTCTTCATTCCTATTGATATAGATGATCCATGGGGAGAGTATGAGGATATATACACTCCTGGAGATATGACTTATTATCCTCAACTTGTATTTCCGAACTTAACTCTCAAAGAAGGAGTTGCATATTTTGTAAGGATTTATTTTAAAAGGACTATAGGATATAATCAAAACGTAACAATCAATCTAAGAGATACTGGAAACAGTATATTACAAAAGATTAAAAATGTAACGATAAATGCTAGAACAGAAGACACAGAATCATTAGATCAAGACAATATAAATATACCAGAAATTTGGCTTTATTATGATTTTATATTTGTTCCTAATAGGGATGGCTATACTAAAATTTCTTTTGATTTAGTGAAGAATGCTTATAATGCTAATGTTAACTTAATAGGTAAAATGGTAGTACTTAATCAAATTGTTAATCTTGTGGCGACCAAAATAAAAGCTAAACATAATGTAGATAGAGTAGTAAAGCTTGGTATTCAAACGCGGCCAGGGACGGTCGTCTGCATTAATGGTGAAGAAGTTAGACTTGGCAAGACTGGATTTTATGAAATAAATGCTGGAGTCGCCATAACTTATGTGGGCTTTGGTGCTGAACTTTTTGATTTTATTTTTGATTATGTATATAATTTAGGAGATAGACTAAGTGGTAGCATTGGTGACGACGAAGATGAAGAAGGCGGAACTAGTCCTGGCGGTGGTGGATCAACTGAAGATTTAGAAATAGATGACAATATAATTAGTGAAAGAACAACATGGTCAAGTGCTAAGATTGCAGCAGAGATTTATAAAGTTCCTTCATGGGAAAAAGAATAGGAGGTAAAGGATGGCAATAAATACTAGCTTTTATGGCTTTTATGGCGGGAAAAGAGGTATCTCCGGCTCCATTGCAAAGACTTACATTTCTATTGAAGCCATGAGAGAAGATTTCGCAAAACCAAACTGTCAAGTTGGTATTGGCGAAATGGTTATGATAGATGTGCAAGTAAACGGAGTAACTTCCATAGATGCACAAGATACAGGAAAACTATTCGTAAGAGAGATTGATGGACCTAGATATATCACAGATTTATCTGGTCCTACTGGAAAAACTCCAATGATTGGTGTGGGAGAGGTCCTCGCGCCAGAAGGAGATTTAGATAAAAACAATGAAATTATAATCACAGCTACAGATTATTTTGATAAAGATTCTGGAGATTATAATGGTTCAAATTTGAATTTTACCATTCCAGTTCCAACTATTGATTTAGAAGGACAAACTGGAAAGCCTGGTTCTGAAGTAACGATTACTAGGATAGTAAAGGATGGTCAAACAACTGATGATACTAAATTTAATCCTTACTATTTAATTACTATTCCGCGTGGATGGACAGGAATAGGAGCAGTGAGTGCGGCAATAAAAGCTTCATTAAAAGGTGATGAAATGTCGCATTTAATCTTGGACTATGTAGATCCTAGCTATCCAGATGCTCCAGGCTCTGTTCCGCCATATTCACAGGATTTGGGTTTGATAAAAACAATAGAAAAAATTGAAATAAATAAAGAATCTGATTTAATTTGTTACTTCAGTGATCATCCTGCTACTCCAGTAGTATTAGGAACTTTAAGATTCGTTACAGACTTTAATAAAGAAGTAGACTATCCTTTTGGTGCGAATCCAGAAAACTGGGAGAATAAAGAAGGATTAGATAACGCTAAAGTATATGTTAAATATTCTGATACAGGAGATACTAAACACTATATAGGAACAATGAGAAGTATAGTAGATGCTGGGACTATTGTGATTCCACGTGATGCTTCAATGGAACAATATGCTATTCAATTAGTTCTAGCTTTTGCTGATGGAACTATTAAAAATTTAGGTGACATCAGAGGTAGAAAAGGAGATCCAGGAGATCCAATACAAGTCCACCAATATTTTACAAGTTATGAAGATATGGTAGCTAATGCTGATACAGGTATGATTGCGGCATTGCAGCTACCTGGTGCAGAAATGGTGACACTATATTTTTATGATAGAGAAAGTTCAGTTTGGAGAAGTTTGGGTACTATTAGCGTGCAAGAAGGGGCTGGAACTAATATAATAGTTCAGACTGATGAACCGCTAGCTGGAGTACAATCTGAAGGAGATATCTGGTTCATTCTGGAATAATAAAAGGAGGTAAAAAATGGCTATAACAAACACAAAGGTAACTTTTTTAGAAACTATTTCATCTGAATTAGCTAATTTACCTATTGTAAAAGGACAATTAATTTATACAACAGATACAAATAAGATATATCATACTACTATAGAAGGAGTGCGGCAAGCAATTGCGACTGAAGTGTCTGTAGTTCCTTATTTAATAAGCAATCCTAAAGAGAATCATCTATATGTTATTTTGTCTGGTGTAAATAGAGGAATACATATATACAATAATGGCAATTGGATTAATTTAACAGAAGCTGCTCCTATGACTGCCGCACAAATAATTGCTGCCCTTGGATATGAGCCTTTGGCGGGAATTGCTATAGGGAATGTAACGAGCGCGGCAACAGCTCAAGTAATCGCAGAGACTAGTAATGGAATTACAGTTCTAGACTTTACATTACCAATTGGTCCTGAAGGTCCGCAAGGGCCCGCAGGAAAAGGATTCAGTATTTCTAAAGTTTATTCTTCTGTACAGGAGATGATGGATGACTGGGCTAATCCTGCAGTTTCTATTGGAGATTTTGTTCTTGTATCAACACAGGATATACAAGATGAAGATAATGCAAAACTCTTCGTAAAAACAGTTGATGGATTTGGTTTTATAACTGACCTTTCTGGCGCGACTGGTATTGCGGGAGAGGGAGCTACAATTACTATAGGAACTGTTAAATATGGGGCAAATGCTAGTGTAACAAATACAGGATCTGAGACTCATGCAATATTTAACTTTGAATTACCGCGAGGTCAACAAGGTACAGTATGGTATGCTGGAAGTAGAATTACTGGTGTTAGTACTATTGGAACAATCTTTCCTGGATCTGGTATCTCTAATGCGCTTATAGGAGATTGGTATTTAAATAATAACTATGGATATATATATCAATGTACTGTTGGTGGTGGAGCTGGTATTGCGGAATGGATTTATTTTGGGAAATTAGTAACTTATATCTATTGGAATGATATATATGGTAAACCAGAAACTTTTCCACCTTCAGAGCATACTCATAATATTAATGATATAGAGGGAATTGATGGTGGAAATTTTGTTACATTAAATACTGACCAAACTATTACTGGGCTTAAAATATTTTCCACATTACCACGATCTTCTGTAGCTCCTACATTAAATACTCAATTAGTAAATAAATTATATGTAGATAATCTTGTTGCTAGTGGCGGAGGTGGCGGCGGTGGAAATGGAATCATACTATACACCGGTACCAAAGAAGATCCCGTACTTGTTTATGAACTACCCTTGGGTTTTTGCGGATTAATAGGTGAAATACAAAGTACTTCAGCTGGATTAATTCACACTATTTATGCTGAACAATATGGAACTATTTCACGATTTATTGATGAAAAAGCAGGCACTATTATAACTTATTTTTCTTATTTTGAGTTAGATGAATGGATAACAATACAATTCACTGATAGATCTGTTATAGAAACTTCAAGTAGTCGGTTCTTAACTACAAATACTGCACAATTTATTACTGGTCTTAAAACTTTTGAGACCTTGCCGCAATCCTATGTAACTCCTACATCAAATTATCAATTGGTAAATAAATTATATGTAGATAGTCTTAGTGGTGGCGGAGATATGCTTAAATCTGTATATGATACTAATAATAATAGTGTAGTAGATAGAGCAGAAAAAGGCGGTATTGGTTCATTGGTATCTTTAACTACTGGTGTTTATAATTCTGCATGGGGTAATTCTGCTTTGGCTGCCACTACAACAGGTAGATATAATACAGCAGTCGGAGAAAATACACTTAGTAAAAATACTAGTGGATATTATAATACAGCAGTAGGTAGTGATGCACTTAGTAGTAATACTGCAGGTCAATTTAGTACAGCAATTGGTTATAATGCTCTTAGTTTAAGTACAGGTTCTAATAATACTAGTGTTGGATATCATTCAATGTCTAGTAATACATCTGGTCATACTAACCTTGCAATTGGTGGTAAAGCTTTACAATTAAATACAACAGGATATTACAATACAGCAGTTGGACATGAAGCTCTTAATTCTAATACAGAAGGATATACAAATACAGCAATTGGATATCAATCTTTAATTAATAATACTACTGGTTATCAAAATGTTGCAATAGGAAATAATGCTCTTAATAATAATATTGCTAGTAATCAAAATATAGCAATTGGTGGAAATGCACTTAGAAGCAATACAGCTTCTTTTAATGTTGCTATAGGACATGATGCTTTAAGATCTAATACAACAGCTACTGGTAACATTGCTATTGGTTTTCAAGCTTTATATACAAGTACTACACCCAGTGGTAATACTGCTATTGGATATTCTGCTTTATATAATGATACAACAGGTGATAGTAACAATGCAATAGGTAATTCTGCTTTATATTGGAATACAACAGGTAGTAGTAACACTGCCATGGGATATGGTTCATTAAATGGAAATTCATATGGTAATTATAATACAGCAATAGGAAATATGTCTGGTGCGGTTTTGTCTAATGGATCAACAAGTAATAGTTATTCAACATATTCTACATTTATTGGAAGTAATACTAAAACTGGTGCCACTCAAGGTCTTACTAATATGATAGTTATAGGTTATAATGCTGAAGCTAGCGCATCTAATCAAATAACTTTAGGTAATACAGCTATTACTTCATTAAGATGTAATGTTACTGCTATATCTGCATTGTCAGATACTAGAATGAAGGAAGACATTAAGGCTGCAGACTTACAAATGTGTTTAGATGCAGTATTAAATTTACCAGTTCATCGTTATAAATATAAAGATTTTACAGGTACTCATCTAGATCAGCATGTTACAGGATGGCTTGCTAATGATGTTGAATTAGTCTTCCCTAAAGCAGTTCAAAGTGCTGATGAATATTTTACAGAGTTGGATGATAAAGGAAATCCAGTAATGGAAACCATTATAGAAGAGGTTTTTGATGAAGAAGGCAATATAACAGAAAAAGAAAGAATTATTGAGAAAAAATTCTTAATGAAAGATGTAAAAAATATTACCATGTCAGAAGTTTCACCTACACTTTGGGGTGCTGTACAGCGGCTATATCAATTAATAGAAGATCAACAAGAAGAAATTAGAATATTAAAAGAAAAGGTAGGTGAATAAATTGGCAAATATAGTAAGATCATTTAGAAGAAAAATATCTGATGCTACATATGGAGATATAATTCACTTTGGCGCGAAAGCGGAAAATGTAACTGTGAGCGGGATTGATAGGGGTTCTGCTCAACAGGAGTTCGATAAAATAACTCTTAACTTAACTAGTATCAATACTACTCTTGGTATGAAAATTGATAAAAGTAGTATAACTAGTGACTTAACTGGAAGTAGTACTACATTAGTACTATCCCAGGCTGCAGGTAAGGTATTAAAAGATTGGATTGGATCTAGTACCTTAACTACTACTTCTCAGAATCTAAGCGGTGCAGTAAATGAGTTAGTAACTACTATTGGTAATGTAAATACTACTTTAACTAATAAGTTCAATAATTACTTACCTCTTACTGGAGGTACTCTATCAGGATCTATACTTTTTAGTGATTCTGGATTAGTTCATAGAGGAATTCAAGGAATAATGGCTACAAATGATATTTGGAGAATATCTGGTGCTGGTACTGCTGTAGACTCTGGATATTTAGAAATTGCTACTGGTGATAATGGAAATGAACCTATATATGTAAGACAATATAGTAGCGGAAATTTTGGAACTCTTACAAGAACAGCAACTTTACTAGATGCTTCTGGCAATACAGTCTTTCCAGGAGTTGTATCAGCTGGTTCAAGATTTATTGCTAATGTAGGTACTGGAACATCACCACTAACTGTTGTTAGTACTACACTATGTTCTAATCTAAATGCAGATATGTTAGATGGTTATCATTCTTCTGCTTTCCAACCAGCAGGTAGCTATATGGCAGCAAGGCCAAATGGAATAGAATTTCAACCTAATAGTACTAGTGAAGGACATGGAGGACATTTAGATTTTCACTTTAATCAGAGTACTGCAGATTATACTAGTCGTATTATAGAACAAACTAGTGGACTTTTAACTGTTAATGGTTTGAGATTAAGTGTGGGATTAGTTTCTTATGCTACTATAATTTCTAGTGCTCCAAGTAATACATATTACTTATATGCATATTAAAATATTAAGGATGCGTTATCTTTTTTAGATAACGCATCCTTTTTTTGTTTGTATTGAGGTTACTTTTTATTAAGATTTTTATACTAAAAATAGTTAAAACGATAAATTGTAAGTCTATATTCTTTCTTCTTCTAGAATGTTAAATTTCAAATTTTCTGAAAATTTAGGGCAACATGATAAAATTTCACACAATTAGTTTTAATATATCATTGCAGAAGTAAAGTAGTCTGACAACTTATTAAGTTTTCTGACAACTTAATAAATAGAAAGGAGATAAAATGGCATATTATTCATACCCATATCAACAAGATATTAATAGACCACCGATGCAGCAACCGCAACAACAGCAGTTGCCAATAAATGGTAATTCTTATTATCAGCAAATGATGATGCAACAACAGCAAGCGGCAATGCAACAGCAACAAATGAGTCCTGGTTTTTTAAAGGGTAGACCGGTAGTTTCAATTGAAGAAGCTCGTGCCGCACAGATAGATTTAGATGGATCAATGTCTATTTTTACAGATGTAGGAAATAAAAAAATTTATACAAAACAAATTAATCTTGATGGAACAGCTTCATTAAATATTTATGAATTGACTGAAGATAAAAAATCAATGAACGAAGAATATATCACATATCAAGATTTTAATAATATTATAACAAATATGAGATTAGAAATAGAATCTCTTAAGGAAGAACATGCAAAATTGTTAAATGAGAAAGGTAAGGCGATAACTCAAAATGATACAAAAATTGTTAATGGAAATGGCAACGCAAAACAATCCGCTTTTTAAGAGAGCGCAAGAGATGTCTGATGGGAAATCTCAAGAAGAAATAGAAACCATTGTAAGAAATATTTGTAAAGAGCAAGGTATGGATTACAATGAGATATATAAGAATTTTAACGATTTTATCGTTAAATATAAATAACAAATAAATAAAATGGAGGTAACAAAATTATGCATGAAGGTTTAAGTGTAGCAGACGCTATGGCTTTATCAAACAGCAGACATGATTGTGGTGATTATGGCTGTGGACTAGGAGGCGGAATGGGAATGTTGTTTTTATTATTTGCTCTAATGGGCGGTAGAGGATTTGGCTGCGGCTTTGGTGGCGGATGCGGCGATGGTTACGGTTATGGACATGGCTGTGGAGGTTATGGCTACGGTGGTCCTGGATATGGTTATGGAGGTTATGGTTGCGGCTATGGCTGTGAAAGTCCTCAAGTATCTAACGAATTTACCAGAGTAAACGATAACTTCTTATACACAAATCTTAGAGGAGATATGCAAGCAGGGTTCGCAGGCGCTCAGAGAGACGCTGACAGAACTGAAGGAGCTATCAACTGTGGATTCAAAACAACAGATGGTATGCTTTACAACATGAATACCACTAACTTGCAAGGGTTTAACTGTGTTGACAAATCCCTATGTCAAGGATTTGGAAAAACTGCAGCTGAAATTGCACAGCTTAGCTTCCAGCAACAGCAATGCTGCTGTGATATTGAAAGAGATATCGATTCAGTTAAGTTTGAAAATGCTAAAAACACTTGCGATATTATTCAAGCTGCTAATTGCAATACACAAAAGATTATTGATACAATTACCTGCAATGAAATTCAAACATTGCGTGATAAATTACAGGATGAAAAATTCAGCAATAGCCAGTTAATGCAGAATCAGTATCTTGTTGGACAGTTACAGCCAGTATCTAAACCAGCTTACATCACATGTAGTCCTTATGCTTCTTGCAGTCCTTGTGGTTTTGGCGGATTTGGTTTTGATGGTGGACGTAGATTCGATAGATTTGACAATGATTGCTGCGGTTGCAGAGTGTAAAAACTAAATAATTATTTTAAAAGAGTGTAAACCCACACCAAAAATAAGCGAACACTTATAATAGGTGTTCGCTTATTTTTTTTATTAGAGAGGAGAACTAATATTATGTTATGTACCTATACAAGTAATGATACAGGAGTAGCTCTTGCAGTTGATGCCGCAATTCCTTTTGATACTAACGCTGTAGTAACAGGATGTACTGCTACTCATGAGCCTGGATCAGTTGCTATTAAATTAAATCGTCCTGGTTTTTATCAGATTAATTTTAATGCAGATGCTACTGCAACGACTGCCGCTGGAATTATAACTGTACAAATGGAAAGAAATGGAATTGATGTGATTGGAGCAGAAGCATCTGCATTTGCAGCAGCTGTAGCTGAACCGGTTAATTTGCATTTTACTTTTATTATAAGAGTATGCCCTAATTGTGAACAATTTAACGCTAATATTCCAGCATATTTAACTTTTATTAATGATGGTATTGCTGCTACTTATACAGAAGCTTGCGTATGCGTTACTAAATTGGCTTAATTATGATTAATGATAGCAACTATAGTAATAATTTCATTAATTCCTCTACTCTTACTAGCTTTATGTTAACTATAGCAAACTATGAAATGAATATGCAGCATATAGGAGATAATAGAGAAATAATGAAATCATTAGAGGAAATTAAAGACCAGTTAAACACAATAAAAAAATATTTAAATATATAAAATATTTAAAGAAAGGAAAATACTATGCAAATGCAAATGCCAGAAGTTACAACAAAAAAGACTGATCACACATCATGTCAAGAAATAATTACAGAAATTTTAACAAGACAAATGATAAATATAAAAATGCATAATCAATTAGCAGTTTGTTTTGATTATCTTAATTTACAAGGTTATAAACGTATGCATGAATATAATTATCTTAAAGAAGTTTTATCAAATAGAAAAACAGAACGCTACTTTGTTAATCATACAAACTATCTAGCAATTCCAAAAGAAACCGCAGTGAAGAGTATGATTCCAGATGGATGGGAGAAATATAGTAGATTTGATGTGACATCTTCTATTAAACAAAAAGCTGTTAAAGATTCATTCGAACGATATAGAGAATGGGAAGCAGAAACTAAAAAAGTTTTTAGTAAGTATGCGGAAGAGCTTAGAAGCTTGGGTGAACTTGATATCGCTGAACATGTAGAATGTCTTGTTAAGAAAGTTAGTAAAGAGTTGTATAAACTTGATCGTAAGATAATTGAACTAGAAACTGTCGGATATGATATGATATATATTACTCAAATTCAGTGTGATGTTCATAAACGTTACAAAAAGAAAACAGCAAAATTAGGTTTTGCAACAAAGTAAATAAATATTATAAATTTAATAATAATAGTTAAGTAAAAGATCTCCATGTCTTTGTAAAGATAAAGATATAAATAAAAAATTAATTATTAAATTAAAATATTTAATAAATAGATATATTTGCTGCCATAAAAATATCTAAATATAATAAATAAGGGAATTACTTTTATAAGTATTTCCCTTATTTTTGTTACCAAGCACTTATTTTTTTCTCTGTCTTATGTAAATATGCGTGTCCAATACAAATGGCATCTGCCTCATCATCAGTAAGGCTAGCCTGGTCTAAACTATACGTCTGGGCCGCGAACCTGATGTCCTCTTTCTTAAGAGTTTCTCTTTTGATCCCTCTTCCAACTTTTATCCCTATTATTGATCTCCATACATTTGCTTGTATATATTCAATCTCTAATTTATAATCTTTAAATACTCTTATAGAGATTGCCCCTTGTAAATATAATAATGCTTTTAATGTCTTTTGATTTCCATAACAAGAATCTTTTAATGTTTCATTCATCAATACTTCTTCTGCTACGACTTTTGTTATTTTGTATTTTTTAAACAAATCTATAATTTTATTTTCCATTGATGGAATTCTATTTAAAACATTTGTATTTTTTTCTACAAGACAACCATAAGCTATAAGTTCTTTTGTTTCTATATTAAATATTGCAAATCCTGTACTTTTTGTTGATAAATCTAATGCTAATAACATAATTAATTCCCTTCTTTCCTCTTACTATCTATATCATACAAAAATTTTTTGCGAGAGTCAACATAAACTATCTTGACAAATCAAAATTTTTTTAGTATAATTATTAGAGAGGACAAAAGTAAAACATCTTTTGTTTAGAATTTTAAAAGAATTTATAAAAGAAAAGGAGAAAAATAAATGCAAGAAAAATTGTTTTTAAATAATGGAACTGATACTTTACCTATCATCAGTTGTTATAACTATACATATAATTTTGGTGAAGGCAAAGAGGTACTTAGAATTACATTTAAAATGTCTGATACGTCTTTTGATGTGGCGAGAAATTTTTTAACTAATAGAGAAATCTTTATTTTATCTGAGGAAAAAGAAGATGGCACATTGGTGAAGACTGGTGAGTTTACTCACTTCACTCTTGATCTAATAGGAACATATAATTCTAATGATGATACTATTAATTTTGAGATTACTAGATTGGGAGAAACAACAAGAACAACTTTAGATAATACTAATCAAATTACTGAGCTAGAATTGTCAATGGCTATGCTATATGAAGGATTGTTAGGAGGTACAGTATAATGGCAGAAAAAACATTGTCTACATTGGATTTATCAATGGTTAATATTTATATAAACTTAATTAAAAAGGGAAAAAAGACAATCAATGATGTTCCAGTAAGATTACAAGAAGAAGTAAGAAAAAAATTATAGAAGGGGTGTTTATCCATGTATAGAAGACATAATGGATCAAGTTGGGTAGATATCCAAAATGTAAAAAAGCATAATGGAGCAAGTTGGGTAGAATGTAGTTGGATTAGAAGACATAATGGATCAAGTTGGGTAGATGTTTGGCCAGATGGTAAAATTGTAGCATCAGATATCAGTTTAACTGGTTTAGCAGAAATTCCTCTAAGATATAGAAAAATAGTACCATTGGATGATACTCATATTTTACTCTTTGCTCCAACATCCACTACTGGTGTTAATCAAACTATAACATGTCAGCTTTTAACCATAACATCAACAACAGCGGCATCTATTACATCTACTGTAAATACTCCATCCGTATCTATTAGTGGATATGTTGCAAGAATATCTAATTATAAACTTTTTCCAGTAAAAGTTTCATCTAGTAAGGTAATAATACTTGCTGTTATGAGTAGTTCAAGTGAAGATGATCCAGGACTTTACATACAACAATTTACAATAAATATTTCTGGATCTTCTATCACAAGTATAACTACATCAACAATATCAGGAAGAATTTTAACTAACTTTGCTGGTGTAAATGTTTATTTAGCTGCATTTATAGGAACTGGTGTCATAGTACCTATCATAGAAGGTGTTAGTGAAAGCTGGTATTATTACTATAATGATGCTAGAATAAATATTGATTCCAGTGGAGGTATTTCCTATAGTGGTACTGGTGGAGGTTACGTCAGTAGAGTATCTTCTAGAACAGTAAGCGATGTATCACCTGGACTTTATGATTGTAGAGATACACGCGGTGGAGCTGTAGGTATAAGTCTTAATGGTGTATACAGTGGTGCTGGACTTAGTGAAAGATATACTTTAACTACTAGTTCTGCTAGTGGTCTAGTTTCAAATACAACCAATAGTTATGTTGATTACGTAAGTCAATTAGATGGAATAGGATGGGTTGTTAGTAATACAAGTAGTGCAAGTTTTTTTAATAGTTCTGGTATGAAAAATCAGATATCCCTTGTTCATGGTAATTGTGCAGGAGTTGCTATGAATTCTTCTAAAAATAGAGTATTATTTTTAACTATGGATGCAGCTACTACAACAAATACTACTGTATATTTAGAAAACTATTCATTTAATTCTAGTACTGGGGCAGTTACTTTAGTAGATACTATTTCAATGACAATACCAAGTGGTACAATTTCTCCTACTTCTAGACCTACAAGCGGTGCTAGTTTTAGACCTTTTACTCTAATGGGATGTTTTAATAATTATGCATTATTGACTTATCCATATAATGGTTCTACTAATGCATATAATGGAGTATATATTCCAAATTGCAAATTAATTAAATTTTAAATAAAATAAAGGATGCTTATTTAATTATAAGCATCCTTTTTATTTTGTTAGTATAAACAACTTCTCTGTTGCCTTTCTCCGCATTTAGTATGAATAACTCCTTTTTCCCAAATCGTTTTAAAATCATCTGGCACTTGTAATTCAGAAACGAGAACCATATTATCTTTATAATATTTATTACGTTTATTACACTCTTCTAAAAGTTTTTCGTCAAGTGGCTCTTCTAATAATTTAAAAATCAAACACTTATTTTTTTTATATAAATCATAAGTATTAGTATTCTCCACTAATTTATTTAAAATTTCACGTTTAGAATCATTCATTATTTTACTCCTGTGGAACCTAGGCCGCCTCTGTCTTGGTCATCTAATTTGTCAACAAACTCAAATTCAATATTAGGTTGATTCTCCATAATTCTAAATTGACAAATTCTATCGTTTTTATTAATAACAGCATCTCTTGTGGCATATACCAATAGAACCCATTGATCGTTATCTCCGCAATATGAAGAGTCAACTACTCCAACAGAGTTAGTCTGTAAAAATCCCCATTGTTTGAAACTTGAACTTCTGGGCGCGACATGTGCTTCATAGCCATTTGGTAACTTCATTGCCACACCAAGCGGGATTGTATATCTTTCACCTGGACTAAGGATAACTGTCTCGGCCGCGCGCAAATCAATCCAATCTCCTTTTGAGATCTTTTCTACTTTATCAATATCATCCACAAAGTATTTAATTTTAATTGTTAGATCATCATATACTGTAACAAAGTTATCAATGAAATCTTGTAAGTCAAATGGGACACCTGGTATTTGTGGCGCAATTATTTGTTGTTGACTATCATATCTTAAAGGTGCTGTTCCCTCATATAGAAAGTTTCCTGTATGACTAGTATTAATAGTATTAGCATCAACACTTCCAGTGTAATCTCCACTAGGATAATATATTTTATCGCTCATTAATTTTCTCCTTCATAAATAATATTAATACTTGTATTTGGATATTTAGGATCATTGAAGACTTTCTTCACAGTCAAAAGATAAAATTCATCAACTACTTCGCCCTTTTCTTTTATTTCCTTTTTCTCATATGATGTTTTTTTAACCTCATAAATTCCTTCTTGTTTAAAATCTTCTAATGTTTTATTTACTTCCTCTTCTGTATCGATTCTATAAATTTCCATTGTTGATGTTAAATATTTACTCATTTTCTCTCCTTTAGTCTATAAATGTTATTTCTTTAATTGTTACTAATTCATTATATCCCTTATCTAAGGCTTCAAAAACAGAATTAATAATCTGTTCTTTATAAATACCTAATTTATCATTAATTTTAACAAAAGAGCATCCTGTACTATTACAGAAACTAATAATATCAGGTGCAAGAAAATCAAAAGTAGATAT